>Ga0256786_1000250_pt1 | contig 31392 bp, 23 predicted proteins | sample MC6MC0937MT_FD_186053 | JGI IMG/M metagenome (GOLD analysis project Ga0256786, IMG submission 186053) | Metatranscriptome of enriched soil aggregate microbial communities from Iowa State University, Ames, United States - MC6-MC0937-MT... | ecosystem: Environmental > Terrestrial > Soil >...
CAACACAAGATAAAAGGCTTTTTCTCATTGATGCATATGCAATGATTTTCAGAGGGTATTACGCATTGATTAGAAGTCCGAGAATTACAAGTTCGGGGATTGATACATCAGCAATTTTTGGTTTTACCAATTCTTTGATTGAATTAATCAGGAGAGAAAGACCTACCCATTTGGCGGTGGTTTTTGATGTCGGACAGGCAAGTGTAAGAACCAATGATTATACAGAATATAAAGCCAACCGAAGTGAAACTCCGGAAGCGATTACGATTGCTATTCCATACATTCACAGAATTTTACAAGCTATGCATATTCCGTATTTGGGTGTGGAAGGTTATGAAGCAGATGATGTGATCGGAACGATTGCCTGCAAAGCCGAAAAAGAAGGTTACACGACCTTTATGGTCACTCCGGATAAAGATTTTGCCCAGTTGGTTACCGACAAAATTAAAATGTATAAGCCTGGATTGAAGGGTGGAGATATTGAGATTTTAGGCGTTGAAGAAGTAAAAGCTAAATACGAAATTGAAGATCCGAAACAGGTAATCGATTTCTTGGCTATGATGGGTGATGCGGTAGATAATATCCCGGGATTGGATGGTGTCGGAGAAAAAACGGCGATGAAATTCCTGAAAGAATTCGGAAGTATTGAAAATCTTTTAGCCAATACCGACCAACTGAAAGGGAAACTAAAAGAAAAAGTAGAAGCATCGGCAGAACGCGGAATTTTATCTAAAAAACTAGCCACCATTATCTGTGATGCACCCATCGAATTTCATCAGGAACAGTATGATCTTGAAACTCCTGATTTTGAAAAGGTAAAAGAGGTTTTCGACGAAATCGAATTCAGAAGATTATATGAAAATCTATACAGAGCTTTTGCTCCGACAGAAACAATTTCGGTAAAAACTCCGGTTGTTTCTCAGGATGGCGTAACCGTAACTGAAGTAGAAGCCCAGGTTACAGAAACTCCACAACAGAGGGTTGCTAAAAACGTTGGTCAGCTTGATTTGTTTGCGACGTATGAAGAACTCGATCAGGCAACTTTAACAAAATCTACAATTGCAGAAAACGATCATTTATATCAGTTTGTAGACAATCCGAAAGCACAGAAAATTTTGGTTCAGAATTTACTGAAACAACAAGCGGTTTGTTTTGATACGGAAACTACGTCTTTAAACGAAATGGAAGCCGAATTGGTCGGAATGAGTTTCTCTTATAAAAAAGGTTTGGCGTACTATGTTCCGCTTTCTGAAGATCAGGGCGAAGTTTTGCAGACTTTGGAAATTTTCAGGCCATTCTTCGAAAAGGAAGATTTAGTAAAAATTGCTCATAATCTTAAATACGATTATAAAGTTCTTCGGCAATACAATATCACGGTAAAAGGGGCGATGTTCGATACAATGATCGCACATTACCTTCTCAATCCTGATGGAAGACACGGGATGGATTATCTTTCTGAAGTTTACCTTGGCTATAAACCGGTTTCTATTGAAACCATTATCGGGAAGAAAGGTAAAAACCAGGGGAATTTCAGAGATGCAGATTTAAGAACACAGACGGATTATGCAGCAGAAGATGCAGATGTTACATTCCAATTATATGAATTGTTTGCACCTCAATTGAAGAAAGAAAATCTTGAAGATCTTTTCTTTAACATTGAAATGCTGTTGATGGAAGTTTTGGCTAAAATGGAACTGGCTGGAATTTCCTTAGATGAAAAATGGCTTGCTCAGGAAAGCATTGATTTGGAAAACGATTTAAGACAATTAGAATCAAAAATATTTGAAATTTCGGGCGAAGAATTTAATATGAATTCTCCGAGACAGTTGGGAGATATTTTGTTTGATAAAATGCAGCTCGATCCGAAAGCTAAGAAAACAAAAACAGGACAGTATGCAACTTCCGAAGATGTATTGCAGAAGTTGTCTTCAAAACACGAAATTATTCAGCACATCTTAGAGTATAGAACGTATCAGAAACTAAAGTCGACCTATGTTGATGCATTGCCATCGCAGATTGATAAAGATGATAACCGTGTTCATACCAATTTCTCACAGACAACGGCTGCAACAGGTCGTTTGGCGAGTGTAAATCCGAATTTGCAGAATATACCGATTCGTACGTTGAGAGGACAGCAGATTCGTGGAGCGTTTGTTTCAGGCGACGGAAAGAAAATTATTTCTGCCGATTATTCTCAGATCGAACTCCGTTTAATTGCTGAAATTTCCGGGGAAGATAATATGATTAAAGCATTTCAGGACGGTGAAGATATTCACGCTTCTACGGCGGCAAAATTATTTAAAATTCCGTTGGAAGAGGTTTCCAAAACGCAGAGAAGTCAGGCAAAAACCGTCAACTTTGGAATTTTATATGGTCAGGGAGCTTTTGCTTTAGCAGAACAGACAGGTTTGTCGAGATCAGAAGCAAAGCAGATGATCGAAGCGTATTACGAAACCTATCCGAAATTGAAAGAATACATGGCTTCACAAGTACAGATAGCCCGTGAACAGGGTTATGTTGAAACCATTTTGGGTAGAAAACGACATTTGAAAGACATTAATTCCGGAAATTTTGTAGTACGTGCACATGCGGAAAGAAACGCTGTGAATGCTCCAATTCAGGGAAGTGCGGCAGATGTTGTAAAAATGGCGATGATTAAAATTGATAAAGAACTGGAAGCGCAAAATCTTCAGACAAAAATGCTTCTTCAGGTACATGACGAATTGCTGTTTGAAGCTCCGATCGAAGAAATTGAAATTGCTACAAATTTGATCAAAAAAGAAATGGAAAGCGCAATTGAAACACGGGTTCCGTTATTGGTTGAGGTGGGAGTAGGGAACAACTGGCTGGAAGCGCATTAAAATGGGAATTAATATGACTAAGCATTTTATAAAACTATTTTGTATACTTTCTTTCTGTTTTGCTACTGCGCAGAATATAACATATTTTGATGAAAACTGGAAAGAAACCAATAAGAAAAATGCGAGCTTTTACAGAACCTTAAAGAGCAGTCAGGGATTATTTGAAATAAACGATTACTATGTTGGTGGTAATATTCAGTTTAAAGGATTTGCTTCCAATAGCGTCGAACCTTTTGTCTACAACGGATTGTTAACATGGTACTATATAAACGGAAATATTGAAAGTAAGGCTAACTTTAAAGCCGGAATTCAAAACGGGCTTTATGAAAAGTTCTATGATAATGGTAAATTAGATAATACGGTAATGTACCTCAATGGCAAAAGAGATGGATTATATAGAGAATATTATAATTCTGGCGAGCTTCAGGGAAAAATGACTTACATTAACGGAAAAAAAGAAGGTCAATCTATAGAATATTACAAAGACGGAAAGGAAAAATTTGTTCGCAATTTTAAGAATGATTCCTTAGATGGGAAATTTTCGGCTTATTGGGAAAATGGAAATCTTAAAGCTGATGGATTTTATGTGAATGGTGTTTTTCAAAATAAGTATACAGAATATTTTGAAGATGGAAAAATAGCTGCTACAAGTAATATTGTTAACGGAAAAATGGATGGAGAATATCTAATCTATTTTGATGATGGTAAACTTAAAACCCTCATTACCAATAAAGATGGAGTTATGAATGGCAAATACGAAGTTTATAACAGAAGCGGAAATCTTTTTAATAAAGGAAATGCAGTGAACGGTTATCAGGAAGGTGAATGTTTTGACTATTACTACGAAGGAGAGCTCAGGAAAAAGTATTTTATCAAAAATAAAAATGTTGACGGCAAATATTATGAATATTTCCGCGATAAAAAGGTTTCAACAGAAGGAGAATTTAAAGATGGTAAAGCTTTAACATACAATTCGACTTCTTTACGAAAAGAAAAAGGCAAAACAGTTTCTGCAGAAATGACTATTAAAAATGATGTAGAAAACTGGAAATTTTATAATGATAAAATTTTAGTGGTAGAAGCATTTTATAAAGAGGGACTTAAAACAGGATTGTGGAAAATTTATTCAAAAAATACAGGAAAACTTTTGCAGACCAGAGATTATAAAAATAACCAAAAAGATGGTGAGCAATATCTTCAAACCATTAGGACTGAAAATTTTGATCCTTTTCTTTTTCTGTCAGATAGGTTTATGTTGAAGCAGTCTATTTTAGATGATAATTCAAATGATGTTCTGATTAATATTATACAAAATGAAGATGTCAATGTTTTGATATCCTCATTGTAGAATTAATTTCATGATGGAATGATATTATCACAGTATCATTTGATTACTATCATTTCAATATTCAAACTCAATTCCTCCAACATAAGTTAAAGAAAAATCATCAGTTTCTACAGATTTTGGTTTTGGAATTTGTCCCTGACTTACAAAAACTAATGAATTGATGTCAAATTTAAAATTCATTTCATTCAGTCTGTTGAATAAAACCGGAAGCCACTGTTCGGCAAAAGAATACTCTGAAAAATGCTGAATGCTTTGTTCAAAACCGTATTCCATTAAATCCTGATCAAACCAAATGGTGTCCTGAGATTCTGCAAATTTTGAAATATAGTTGTCATCAGATTCTTCTTCAATGTAGTAATTCTCATCTTCTTCCACAAACTGAAAAAAATCTTCTTCCGTTCTGAAATTTCCTACCCAAAAGTCTAAAACCTGTCTATCCATACTTTTAATTTAAAATTCAAAGTTTAATATTGAAATTTGAAAGACAAAGGTATGATAATAGTTTATTTATTCAAAAGTAATTTGGTTTGCGTTATTTCAAAATTTATTTTCAAAAGAAGATAGAAAAACTTTTAATTCTGTTATTTTTTCTGTGATCTCATCATAATAATCAATGTACCAAAGAATAATCTCTCTGTCATCTGAATCTCTTGCTATATTAATAACTATATTACTTGTAGTATAAAGATTAAAATATATTTCTCTAACAGTATCAGTTTGAAAGAGTTCATATTTAATATTTTCTAAATCAAAATAAGTATCGGACTGCATAATTTCATTAAGAAATATGACAACATCTTTTAACTGATTGTCAGAAATCCAAAAAATATATTGATTCATTTTCATAGTTTTAAACTTTTAAAACCCCTCTAAAAGCTCTCGCCGCATAGTAAGAATCGGCTCCGTTGTGATATACAAAAACGGTGTTGTAGCGACGGTCACAAAATAAAGCACCGCCTAGTTCTCTGATGTCTTTCGGAGTTTTAATCCAGCTTGAAGTTTTCAGATCAAATTTTCCTAAGCTTTGTAAATAACGGTATTGCTCTTCAGAAAGAATTTCTACACCCATTTCTTTGGCAGCCGTTATTACATCATTCTGTGGTTTATGTTCTTTTCGTGCATCCAGAGCTTCACGGTCGTAGCAAAAACTTCGTCTGCCTTTCGGAGTTTCAGCGGAACAGTCGAAGAACAGATATTCATCAGTTTTTTCATCATAATCAACAACATCTGGTTCACCGCCGGAAATTTCCATCTGATCAATTGACCATAATTTTGAAAGATTTGAAATAAGCTTTTCTTCAATTTTTGACCAATCCAGTTTTTCGTGACGGTTCATATTTTTCTCAAAACGTTTTCTGAGGATCTTTAAAAGTCCAGTACTTTCTTCTGTCGAAATTTGTTTTTTTGCTGACATTTTCTTTAAGTTAAATGAATTTTAAGGTTAATTAAAAAATTCTATTTCTTATAACTATTATATTTTAAGCTCTCGCAGATTTTGCAGATCACGCTGATTTAATTTTGTATTTAAAATCTGCGAAATTTGCAAAATCTGCCAGAAAAAATAGTTTATAAATAATGATTTTTCACAGAACTCGCTTTTCTTTTTCACTTTCAAGAATCGTTTTCTCAAGGCGTGAAAGCTGAGTTTTATCCTGTTTGGCACTCATAATCCAGTGAATTATCACTTTTTTGTAAGATGGCGCCTGCTTTTCAAAATATTCCCAGGCTTTTTTATTAGCCTTAAATTGTTTCTCATAATCTGGATTAAGCCATGAGGGTTCTTTTTCATGGGAGTAAATTCCGGATTTATCTTCTTTTCTCAGTTTAAATGCTTCTAGACCTGCTTTCTGCATCAATCCGGCTTTAGTAAGCTCTTCAATTTTTTTGATATTAATCACGCTCCAAATACTGTCTTTTTTACGTGGCGTAAAACGGATGGTGTAACTTTCTTCATCAATCGATTTTCTCACACCATCAATCCAGCCGAAACATAAAGCCTGATCTACAGATTCAGACCAGCTCATAGATGGCTTTTTTGTTTTGACTTTATAAAATCCCACCAATAACTCTTTTTCGGTCTGATGGTTTTTCTCAAGCCAGTTTTTGAAATCTTGGGGTGTTGGGAAGAATGTTGGAGGCATTTAATTTCTTTATAATTTTATAAATCTAATAATTTTTTTGAGTTTTTAAATCTTCAAAAATTTTTATTTCTTCTGAATTCAAATTCTGCAATCTAATTGTACGTTTACCCGAAACCAAAAAAGGTGGATAATATATAAAATCTACACTGTATTTATTGATGATTATTTCCCGAAGTAATTGTGGTGATCGTGTAAATTTTCGATTCGAGTTTGAAAAAATAAGATTAATACTCTGGATTGGAATGACGTAAAAACTTCTTGGAAAAATAAAAATAGAGTTTTCGTTAATCAGAATCTCGAAATTACACCATTGAACTTTCTGTCGTAAAAGTCCATTGCTGTCGATAATAAGACCTTTTATATTTTTTATTTTATGGGAATTGGGTTGTTTGTAGTTTTTAATAATGTCATTTTTTTTAACAGTAAAAAAAACTGCGGATATAATTAGACCTGTAATAGCCAAGGGAAGTAAATAAGTTAGAATATCATTCATCTTTTAAAGAATATTTTATACAGTATAATTGGATTATTATTTTAAAGTAAAAATATAAATAAATTCTTCCTAAAATGAATTAATGAATCTTGATGCTTGATAAGTAAAGGGTTATTCTGTTATCTATATTTTAAATCATTATCATTAAATATTTTCTTATCTTTTTTGAATCCGTAAATTTGTAAGATGTTCTGAATTTCAGAGCATGAAAAAATGAAATATGACTGACAAAACATACAGCGAAACACATCATACCGACAAAAATAATTACGATTATATCACCATTACCAACGACGAAAACAAAGTAAGAATCTATACCCTGAAAAACGGTTTGAGCGTTTTTCTAGCCCAAAATTTCGATGCACCGAGAATTCAGACTTTTATTCCGGTGAGAACAGGAAGTAACAACGATCCTTCTGATAATACAGGTTTAGCGCATTATCTTGAGCATATGATGTTTAAAGGAACATCAAAATTAGGAACTCATAATTGGGAGAAAGAAAAGGTTCTTCTGGAACAGATTTCAGATTTATATGAACAACACAAAGCCGAAAAAAATCCCGAACTGAAAAAAGAAATCTATAAAAAAATAGACGAAATTTCTCAGGAAGCAAGCCAATATGCGATTGCCAATGAATACGATAAAGCGATTTCATCTTTGGGAGCAACCGGAACAAATGCACATACTTGGTTCGACGAAACGGTTTACAAAAATAATATTCCCAACAATGAGCTTGAAAAATGGCTGAAAATTGAGAAAGAACGTTTCTCAGAAATGGTTTTAAGGCTTTTCCATACGGAGCTGGAATCGGTTTATGAAGAATTCAACAGAGCACAGGATAATGATTCACGCTTGGTGAATTATGAATTGATGGATGCGCTTTTCCCGACTCATCCAAACGGTCAGCAAACGACTTTAGGAGATCCGGAACATTTGAAAAATCCTTCTATGAAGGCGATTCACAAATATTTTGATGAATATTATGTTCCTAATAATTATGCAATGGTTTTGGTGGGAGATTTAGATTTTGAAGAGACGGTTGTTTTAATCGATAAATACTTCGGAACTATTCCATACCGAGAATTGCCGAAGAAAGATTTAATTATAGAAAAACCACAGACTGAAGTTGTTGAAAGAACACTAAAAAGTCCTACAACACCAAGAATTCAGTTAGCGTGGAGAACTGATAGTTATGGAACAAAAGAAGCCATGTTGGCAGATATTACAGCCAATATTTTAAGCAATAGGGGAGAAGCCGGATTATTAGATTTAAATATCAATCAGACGCAAAAAATGCTTTGGGCTCAAGCGTATTCTTTAGGTTTGAAACAGTACGGATATTTTTCAGTAGTTGCCGTTCCGAAAGAAAACCAGACTTTACCAGAAGCCAAAGAAATGATTTTGGAACAGTTGGAATTATTGAAAAAAGGAGATTTCCCGGACTGGATGCTTCCTGCGATTATCAATGATTTCAAATTGCAAAGATTGAAAGGTCTGGAAACCGCAGAAGGTTTAGCTACCAATCTTTATGATACTTATATTAAAGGAAGAACCTGGAAAGAAGAGCTGAGTGAAATGGATGAATATGCTTCGTTCACCAAACAGGATGTGATTGATTTTGCAAATGTTTTTTTCAAAGATAATTATGTGGTTATCAATAAAGAAAAAGGGATTAATGATAAATTATTGCGTGTTGATAATCCGGGAATTACACCCATCAAAATCAACCGTGAAGCACAATCTGAATTTTTGCAGGAAATTTTAAATGATAAAACAGAAGATATTCAGCCTGAATTTATTGATTATCATAAAGAAATTAAAACGGATTTGGTTCGAAATAAAAAGTTGAGTTTTGTTAAAAATAAATACAATGAATTAGCTCAGGTTCATTTTATTTTTCCCTTGGGAAGCGACCACGACAGAGATTTAGGAATTTCTACACAGATTTTGCAGTATTTGGGAACAGATCAATTCTCGCCTGAAGATTTGAAGAAAGAGTTTTTCAAAATCGGAGTTACCAATGATTTTAAAACCACTTCAGATCAATTAACAATTTCATTAAGCGGCTTGGAATCTAATCTCGAAAAAGGTATTTCTCTTTTGCAACACTGGATGTCTGATGTAAAACCGGATCAGGAAATTTACAATCAGTTTGTAGAAACACTTTTGGAAAACCGTGATGCAGTAAAAAAAGACAAAAACCGTATCATGACGGCTTTAACGACGTATACAAAGCTTGGTAAAATGTCAAGGTTTTTGGATGTTATTTCTAAGGAAAAGCTTGAAAGTGCAAAAGTGAAAGAATTTACGGATCGAATGAAAAAGCTTTTCAGCTTTCCGTATCAGATTTTCTTTTACGGAAAAGATTTTCATGGCTTTAAAAATTACATTCCAAATTACATTGTTGATGAAGTTTTTGCCATTCCTGAACCTAAAAAATATCCTGAACAGGAAATAACCGGAACCGTTTATTTTACCGATTATGATATGGTTCAGATGGAAATGAGTAAAGTTGGAAAAGGTCAAAACGTAAATCCTGAAAACTTTGGAAAAATTAATGTTTTTAATGAATATTTCGGTCGTGGTTTGTCGTCAATTGTCTTTCAGGAGATTCGAGAGAGCAAGAGTTTAGCGTATTCAGCTTATGTTTCTTATGCTCCGAATTCTGAACTGACGCATCCGGATTACATTACAACGTATATCGGAACCCAGCCTGATAAACTTCAAATTGCGGTTGATACGATGACGGAACTGATGAGTGAACTTCCTGAAGTTCCTGTCCAGTTTGAAAATGCTAAAAATGCGGCATTGAAACAGATTGCGTCTACAAGAATTACAAGAACCAATATTTTCTTTAATACATTACGTCTTAAGAAACTGGGAATTGATTATGATTTCAGAAAAGATATTTATCGTCAAATTGAAAACTTACAGTTTCATGATCTGAAAGAATTTTATCAGACCTCGATCAAACCTATTCATTTTAACACTGCTATTATCGGGAAAAAAGAAAACCTGAATATGGATGCAGTAAATGAAATGGGAAGCTTTCGGGAAGTAAGTAAGGAAGAGATTTTTGGATATTAATAAAAAAGCGGCAAAATTTTAAACTTGCCGCTTTTATTTTATGTAAATTTTCTATTTTACTATTTTCATCTCATCAATCAGCCATTTCGAATCGGCAAATTTATCAATGATGAAAAGAATGTATTTCGTATCAACCATGATGTTTCTGCTGAAACGAGGATCATAATTGATGTCGCTCATTGTTCCTTCCCACTGTCTGTCGAAGTTTAATCCGACAAGATTTCCGTGTGCATCCAAAGCTGGACTTCCGGAGTTTCCTCCTGTCGTGTGGTTGGTTGCTGTAAATCCGACAGGAACATCTCCGCTTTTATCCTTATACATTCCGTAATCTTTCTTGTTGTAAAGATCAATCAGCTTTTGCGGAACATCAAATTCATAATCTCCCGGAACATATTTTTCGATAACACCAGATAAATGCGTCTGATAATCATAAGAAACAGCGTCTCTCGGAGTAGAACCTTTTACTTTTCCGTACGTTACACGAAGTGTAGAATTCGCATCCGGGAAGAATTTTCGGTCTTTATCGGTGGAGATTTGCTGTGCCATATAGGTTTTTTGCAGAACATCGATCTTTGCCTGTAAACTTGTATATTGAGGATCAGCTGTTTTCATATACGTATCTTTAATCGTCATGAATAACTGATAAACAGGATCTTTTTTAATGGTTTTAATCAATTTGTCCTGATTTGAGAAAGCCTTTTCTATATCTGCGTTAAGAGCTGCTCCGTTTACCTGATTTCTTCCTGTGATCACAGAGTTTTTAGACATTTCTTCAAAACTTATGATATTCTGAGCTTCATTTTTATATTTATCAAAACCTTCAGGTAAAAACTGAGGCGCAGTTTTGTTGGCGTATAATGCTAAAAGCTTAGCAGTAACTTTAGAATCCAGCTCAGCGCTGTAATCTTTGTAGAAAGAAGTAAGTTTCTTTTTAAAAGCAACTAATCCTTTTTCATCCATTTTCCCGGATTCTACAGAAGCAATATGGGTTGAATACATATTTGCCAGAGCAAATGTTTCTGCATTTTTGATGACTTCACTGTAATAAGCATTATTTAGTGCAAAAGGAGCCTGGTCATTGTATAATTTATTCAGTTGATCCAAAGTGGCTTTTACTTCATGATTTTTTGAAACCAAAGAACCTTCATACATTACTTTTTTCTGTACTGCATTCGATTTTTTCAAACCTTCCACTTCGCCGATCCATTTTTTCCAGTAATTGGCTACAGAAGCATACTTTGAAGCGTATTTTATTCTCGTTGCATCATCGGTACGCATTTTTTCGTCTAATGTTTTCAGAGCAACATCGCGCACGGCAATTCTTGCAGGATCAATTTCAGTCATGATCTTTTCCACTGCAATGGCAGGAAGATATTCCGTAGTTTTTCCCGGAAATCCGAAAACAAAAGTAAAATCGTTTTCTGTTTTATCTTTAATGGAAACCGGAAGATAATGCTTCGGAACGTACGGAACATTGTCTTTCGAATATTCTGCAGGTTTATTATTCTTATCGGCATAAATTCTGAACATCGAGAAATCTCCCGTATGTCTTGGCCAAACCCAGTTATCGGTATCCGATCCAAATTTCCCGATGCTTTGAGGTGGCGCTCCGACCAAACGAACATCTTTGTATGTTTCGATCACATAAGCATAATATTTATTGCCATAATACATGGGCTTTACCGTAATCGACTGATAACTTTCTGTTTTTTGAGAGTTTTTATAAATCTCAATATTGTTGGCAATTTTTTTTGCTAAATCCTGATCCTGAAGCTTGTCGGTTCCTTCCAGAATCTGATTGGTCACTTCTTTAATGTCTACGATAAAATCTACGGTAACTCCCGGATTAGGAAGTTCGGTTTCCATATTTTTAGCCCAAAAACCATTAGACAAAAGATCATTCTGAACGGTTGAGTGTGCCTGAATCTGTCCGTAACCGCAGTGATGATTGGTAAGTAATAATCCTTTCGGAGAGATGATTTCGGCTGTACAACCACCGTTGAACTGTACCACTGCGTCTTTGATGCTCGGTTTTTGCGTATTAAAAATATCTTTTGCAGAGATTTTCATTCCGAGATCTTTCATTTCCTTTTCATTGAGTTCCGTAGGAATCCACATTCCACCGTACTGCTGCGCTATTCCTAAAGAAAAACTGAAGAATGCTGAAGCAATAAGAATATTACGTTTTATCATTATTTAAAAATTTTGCCTAAAAATACACATTTTAATTTTTTTAATAAAAGAAAAACCCTTCCTAAAATTTAAATTTAGAAAGGGTTTTCTGGGATTATCTTTTTTCAGCTTAAGATTAATAAAAGAATTTTAAAAATCTGTCGTACTGTAATTTGTATTTTATTTCATCAAATTTTGAAAAGTAAAAATTTCCATCACTTGTGTTTCCTTTTACTGGTCGCAAATTAACGCATTATTTATGAGCTAAAAAATGAACCTATGTTCATAAAAGCTGTTTTCTGATACGGCTTAAAGCTTGCGGAGTGATTCCGATGTAAGAAGCAATGTGTTTTAACGGAATTTCCTGAATGAATTTCGGGTATGCTTTTGCTAAATTTAAATAACGCTCTTCAGCAGTGTGCATTAATAGTGAGATTTCCCGCTGAGTTTTTTTTACATAAAGATTTTCTGCTGAAATTCTTCCCAGATAATTTCCCACTTTACTTCTTTCATACAATTCCTGAAGATCATCGTGATGAATTCTGTAAACAATTGTTTCCTGCACCGTTTTTACATTATATGCGCAAGGTTTTCTAGTGATGAAAGAATCATATGCGCTGCAAAACATATTTTCGGCAATAAAAGAAAAAGTAATTTCTTTGGAAGGCTCTGTAGGATGAACTTTATTGACAAAAAATCGAATGATGCCCTTGTCGATGAAATAAAGGTAATCTTCCACAGTTCCTTCTTTCAGAATCAATGTTTTCTTAGGGAAAGTTATTCTTTCAAATTTATTGACATGGTAAAGAGCCTCTTCCTGAGAAAGACCTTCGATCGATTTGTAAATATTGAGCAGTTTCTCCATAAAACCCTATGAATATTGATTTCCTGATACAAAAGTAAGACCGAATTGTTTTTTTTAAAAATTTTTATAGGAAAACATCAGGCTGTGTTTTAACGATGTTTGTTTAAAATTTAAATTAAATATCTTACTTGCGTTAAATTTAAAATAAAAAATATTAAAACTAATTAAAATTTTAAATTAAAGATCGTCGTTTGGAAAACTAATATGAAAAAGAAATGATTTTATCGTCATCCATCATCTGGTTGATAAAAGTTTCATGATGATTATTTTTGCCCGTTAGTCGCCATGTAGTTATAAGATTTTCCTTCGAAAACTGCTGTTTGATAATCATAGATTTTAGATTGCTGGCTTTAAATAAGGTTTCGCAGTATTTCAGGTCTTTTTTATCTGAAACTGTGATTCTGTATTCCCTGATTTTATGATTTTTATCGATGAAGTTCTGAAAATAAGTGAGTGAGCTGAGAATAAGCAGAACAAGAACAGTTCCCAAAAGAGAAAGATAAACGTAGCCGGAACCGACTGCCATTCCGATGGAAGCTGTAGCCCAGATTGTGGTTGCTGTGGTAATTCCGTCAATTTTATTATCACCTTTAAAAATAACACCGGCTCCAAGAAAACCGATTCCGGTAATGATATTTGCAGCCAGTCGATCAGGATCTTGAACTCCTATTTTTATAGAAAGAATGGTGAAAAGACAAGAACCGAAGCAAACGAGTATAAAAGTTCGTAAACCTGCAGATTTATTGCGGTATTCTCTTTCTGCACCGATGCAAAGACCCAGCAATACCGAAAAGAAAATCAGCAAAAGCTCGTTTTGTATGGAGTGATCTTTCAGGAAATCCATTGTAGAAATTTAATGAAATAAAATTACGATAAATAGATTCTAAATCCAATTCAATTTTGAAGCCATTGTGCAGGCTTCAGTGGTATTCGAAACACGCATTTTTTCGAGAATATTCTGGCGGTGACGGTTGACTGTATTCACACTGATAAAAAGAAGTCCGGAAATTTCTTTGCTCTTTTTACCCAGCTGAATCATTTTAAGGATTTCTTTTTCCCGTAAAGAAAGAAAGTCAGAATTTTCAACTTCTGTATGACGGAAGATTTCTCCATCCGAATTATTGATAATCATTCCTGTATAATTTGCCGCCGGAAAAAAATCAAAATGATAAAGACAAAGGGCAAACTCTATATTTCGGTGATGAGCATCTGAAAAATAAAACATTTTGTGAATCAATGATTTCTGTTTTTCTAAAATTCGTAGTCGACTCACAACGCTATAATTTTTTCTTTTCTCAAACGGAATTGTTTTAATGAATTGGAAAAACTGGAGTTCCAGAATATGTTTTTGAAGAACATCATCTGCTTCCAGAACATCAAAAAGCTCGTCTTCCCAAATGCTTTCAATTTCAAGTGTATTTTTATTCTGAAAGATCTTCAGTTCCTCTGCAATTTTCCCTGAATAAACGTAGCTTTTGTTGTTTTTGAGGTCGCTCAGAATAGCAATTCCGTTTTCGAGTTCTACAAAATTTTTGGCCATGATCTGACATTTTTCCAGCTGCCGTTTTTCTGTTTCCGTTTCAGAAGCAAAATTTTGCTGAAGTAATTGATCGTTGAGGTCGGATCGGATGGGTTTCATTTGAAAATGGTTATTAATCAGTATTGGTTATCGAGTTTTGAGACTATAAATTTGTAACGACATATGTAAAAGTACAATGAATAATCTTAACGAAAAAGAAAAAATGCTCGCCGGAGAAATATATGATGCTGGTGATCCTGTTTTGATGGAAGAAAGACAAAGATGTAAAGATTTGTGTTTTGAATACAATCATCTTTTGCCTTCTAAGATCGAAGACCGAAAAAAACTTATTAAAAATCTGTTGGGTAAAACGGTAGAAAATTTTCACATTGAGCAACCATTTTACTGTGATTACGGCTATAATATTGAAATTGGAGAAAATTTTTATACCAATCACAATGTGGTAATCCTCGACTGTGCAAAAGTAACTTTCGGAGACAATGTTTTTATTGCTCCCAACTGCGGTTTTTATACGGCGGGACATCCATTGGATGCTGAAAGAAGAAATAAAGGTCTGGAAGATGCAAAACCTATATCTGTTGGGAATAATGTTTGGATTGGCGGCGGATGCACGATTCTTCCCGGCGTTACAATAGGGGATAATACGGTTATAGGAGCAGGAAGCGTTGTTACAAAAGATATTCCGGCCAATGTTTTGGCTTTTGGGAATCCGTGTAAAGTTGTTCGTGAAATTTAGTTTTTTAATTCTTTCACAGATTAAGCGACTTAGAACATACGGTTGATTAGCTAAATCTTTGCGAGAAAATATTAATATTTTAAATAAAGAAATGAAAAAGATAATATTTGCATCTCTTGCCATTTTTTCTGCTTTTCAAGAAGTAAAAGCACAATCTTTGGAGAAAATGACCTGGTTCAACGAACCGCAGCAATGGGAAATTAAAGATAAAAAGCTCATGATGCAGGTTACTCCACAAAGTGATTACTGGAGAATTTCGCATTATGGTTTTACAGTTGATGATGCACCGTTTTATTATTCCACTTACGGCGGTGAATTTGAAGCTAAAGTGAAAATTAACGGAGATTACAAAGCCCGTTTTGATCAGATGGGACTGATGTTGAGAATTGATGAAGAAAATTATATTAAAGCAGGCGTAGAATTTGTTGACGGAAAATTCAATCTCAGTACCGTTGTTACTCATAAAACCAGCGATTGGAGTGTAATTGTTTTGGATAAAACTCCGCCTTTCGTCTGGATAAAAGCGGTTCGGAGATTAGATGCAGTCGAGATTTTCTACTCGTTTGATGACAAAGAATATGTGATGATGAGAAATGCCCATCTGCAAGATAATATTCCGGTGAAGGTAGGTTTTATGGCGGCAAGTCCAGATGGAAACGGTTTCAAGGCCACTTTTGAAAATTTTTCGGTAAAACATCTCCCGGATCAGCGTCGGCTTGAGTGGTTGAAGAAGAACCAGTAAAAAACTGGCTGTCTTAGAAAGGCAGCCAGTTTTCTTATTATAATTAAATTAATCTTTGATAAATTTCTGTACTTCGTAATGATCTTTTAAAAATAATTTAATCATATAAGCTCCTTTGGAAAGCTCAGCAACATTGATTGCGTTTTCTTTCGCTTTTGCAGAAAGTATAATTCTGCCTATAGAATCATAAATTTCAGCTTTAATTATTTCATTTTTAGATTTTATATGAAGAATATCTTTTACCGGGTTTGGATAAATGGATACGGAATTTTTCTCTATCAAATTTTCCGTAGTAGAAAGAACATTCTGAACTGTAGTGGTATAACTATTCGTAATAATCGGATGGTTATAATCAAAGTAAATTTTAGCAAGATTACTGAAGCTGTCACCAATATTTAAAGTGGATTTTGTTTTAATTTTAAATGAAACATAACCATCATTATTTGCATCGTCAAATGGAAGCTGGATGTTTTCAAAAATAAATTCTACAACATTAAGATTGGTAATTCTCGTGACAAAATTGTGACTTGCGTTAAGCGGAATCAAGCTTGATATATCAAATTTTGAAGTATCTAGTTCATCTTTTACGACAATATTTTGCGCATTTGCTGTTCCTGTATTTTCAAATCGGATTAAATAATGAACATAATCTCCAACTTTCGCTTGAGTGATTGCAGTTCCTTCCAAACATGTTTTGTCATTCGGGTCGAAAGAATTTACGACAGTTTGATTGAGCACAAAAATATTATCTGAAGGAGTTTCATCTGTTAATCCATTGATTTGTGTAGAATAATTTAAAATATCACCACCATTCAGAGCCGGAGTTTGAATTGGTGTATTTAATTTGAAATTTACTGTCATTTCTTTTGTCTCAAATGGTAATAGATTGGTGAAATTCCAGCTTAAAACTCCGGTTGCTTGCGAATTCGGAGCAACAGTGGAACTCAAAAAGTTCATCAGATTATCATTGAAGTTATAAACGATCGTACCTGATTGTGCCGATGTTCCTTTGTTTTTATAGACGATTTTATATTTTGCATCAAAACCCGGACTTGCGGCTGTAACAGGAATAATGAGAACTTCAAGATCATTGTGTGTTCCATTAGCCGTTAAGCAAAAATTTTGCGTTAAAGGACTAGTTTGTGCTGGGAAATTCGCTGTTACACTTGTAGGAGAAATCGTAAAATAGGTTGGGTTTTCTACTATTGGCGTAATTGTATGATTTCCTGATTGAACAGGAATTGAATAATTTCCAGAGGCATTAGCTATTATATTTCCAGAATTAGCACTATTCGTAATTGAGAATTTTTGAAATACTTTTACAGGATCATTGATATCGCAACCATTATTATTGTAATCGTATCTCGTATTTCCTTGTATTGTATAAAAATTTCCTCCGGGAGTGAAAGAACAATATGAGCTTAATACAACATTAGGCTGATTATAAAAATTTACAAGTCCATAGATCATCCCAAGCTCAAAATCATCAACGCAGATGTATTTTAAATTTGGAGTGTTTGAGAATTTGGGTACCGCATTTTGATCATAATTATGCTTGCCGTTCTTAATATTAAAGCTTATAAGATTAGGATTATCTGAAAAATCAAAATAGCCAAGCTGCGTAAGTTGTCCGGCATCAATTGTACTGAACAAATTATTATTAATATATAGACTAGTTAAAATTGGACATTCTCCTAAAGGAATCGTTGTAAGCTGATTATTTTTGGCATTAATCGATAATAAATGATTATTGTTATTTAAATTTAGTGTGGTTAGCAAATTGTTGTTAGATTCTAAGTTCTTTAAATTTGGGAAAACAGAAATATCAAGTGTTCCTAATTGATTCCCAGTACAAGTGAGAATTTGTAAATTTGGAACGTTAGTTGCTGAAAAAGTTGAAACCTGATTATTAGCGAAAGAGATCACTTTCAGATTTGTTAAATTATTTAATGAAAGAGTAGTAAGATTGTTGTTGGCAAGATTAATAGATTCTACATTTGATAATCCTGATATTTGCAGATTTGTTAGATTATTATTCCAAGCAATTAAAGATGTCAGATTACTAAACTGATTAATACCTGTAAGATCAGAAATCCCATTGCCAGGATTGCCACCAATATTTAGTTTATAAACATTCAATGCTTCTGAAACCTGAATCTCGTTATCTCCATTTGTATCAATTACAATAGATTGATTTGAGCTGTTGCTTGCCATTCCATTTGATGTATTTGCGTATAAAAGCCGAGCTTTGAAAATAGGATCCGGAATGTTTATAATTTGTGCTTGAAACACAGAGCATAACAACAAAAAAATTAAATAGTAATTTTTTTTCATAGAAATTATTAGTTTTAAATTCTTTTCAGAGTGAAAAACAAAAATATACCATTAAGAATGAATCTCAATGGTATAATATGTTAAATTATTAAAAACGTATTATTTCTCTATCAAATCCAAAAACTGCTGCTCATCCAAAATCGTAATCGTGCCAATATCCTGAGCTTTTTTCAGCTTGCTTCCTGCTTTTTCACCAACAATAAGATAATTCAGGTTTTTAGAGACGGCAGAAATATTCTTACCGTTGTGCTTTTCAACCATTTCTTCGGCTTGTTCTCTTGTGAAAAGTGATAATTTTCCGGTAAATAAAAACGTTTTTCCTTCCAAAACATTAGATAAAACTTCATTGGTATTTTCTCCTTTTTCGAGCTGAACACCATAAGATTTTAATCTTTCAAGCATTAAAACATTCTCCGAATTATTGAAGAAATCAACAATGCTTACTGCGATTTTCATCCCGATATCTTCAACCTGACAAAGCTCTTCTGCAGTGGCATTTTTTAAATCATCGATTGTGTTGAAGTTTTTAACCAGTTTTTTGGCAACGGTTTCTCCCACGTGTTTAATGCCGATTCCGTATAAAACCTTTTCAAAAGCAATATCTTTCGATTTTTCGATTCCTGAGATGATATTCTGTGCAGATTTTTCAGCCATTCTTTCAAGTGGAAGCAGCTGTTCTTTGGTTAAAGCATAAAAATCGGCAGGATTTTCAATCAGTCTTTCTTTATAAAGCTGTTCGATGGTTTCGCTTCCCAGATTTTCGATGTTTAAAGCTTTTCTCGAAACATAATGAATCATTCTTCCGACAACCTGTGGCGGACAATGCAATTCGTTCGGACAAAAGTGAATCGCCTGATCTTCTACTTTTACCAGCTCAGTTCCGCATTCCGGGCAATTTTTAATGTATTCTAATTCTTTGCTTTCCGGTGTTCTTTTTTCGGTGTTTACGCCAACAATTTTAGGAATAATTTCGCCCCCTTTTTCTACATAAACAAAATCATGCTCATGAAGATCCAGTTTTTTGATAATATCTTCGTTGTGCAGAGAAGCTCTTTTTACTATGGTTCCGGCTAATAAGACCGGTTTCAGATTGGCAACCGGAGTAATCGCTCCCGTTCTTCCGACCTGGTAAGAAACGCTTTGCAACTCGGTTTCCACTTTTTCTGCTTTAAATTTATACGCCATTGCCCAACGAGGAGATTTTGCCGTATAGCCAAGCTGCCTTTGTTGTTTTAATGAGTTTACTTTTAAAACGATTCCGTCAATTTCAAAAGGAAGATTGTGTCTTTCAACATCCCAGAAATTGATGAATTCTTTTATTTCGTCTAAAGTTTTGCACAGTTTTGCCTGATCAGAAATTTTGAATCCCCAGTTTTGAGCCTTATGAAGCAGTTCCCAATGGGTCTCGGCAGGAACTTCCTCTGAAACAAACTGGTAAAGAACCGATGAAAGTCTGCGTTTTCTCACTTCACCGCTATCCTGCATTTTTAAGCTTCCGCTTGCGGTGTTTCTCGGGTTCATGAACGGATCAAGTCCTTCTTCTTCACGAAGCTTATTGATTTTCTCGAAATTTTTTCTCGTCAAATAAATTTCTCCACGCATATAAAATTTCCCAGGAAAATCTCCTGTTAATTTTAATGGAATATCCGAAATGGTACGAACATTTGCGGTAATTTCATCGCCCTGAAATCCGTCGCCACGTGTTACAGCCTGTGCAAGTTTTCCGTTTTCATAAAGAATGGAAATTGAAGCACCGTCATATTTTAATTCGGCAACAAATTCTACGGGCTCATCAATGGTTTTAATAATTCTTTTCTCCCAGTCTTCCAGATCATCAAAATCGTACGAATTATCCAGAGAATACATCCTGAACTGATGCTGAATCGTCGGAAATATTTTGGTGACACCGCCTCCGACACGAATAGTTGGCGAATTATCGTCATGAAATTCGGGATATTGTGCTTCCAGATCCTGAAGTTCCTTTAAAAGAAGATCAAACTCCATATCAGAAATGCTTGGTTCATCCAGCAGATAATAGTTTTCATTATGCTGATGAAGCTCTTTTCTAAGTTGCTCAATTTTATGCTGAATGTTTTCGGACATGGGTTTTCTAACTTTTCAACAAAAATAATAAGTATTGTGGAGAAATGGATGATTAAAATTAAGATTAAATTCAACAAATGTTCAAATTCATTTTAAAGCATCGTCGCAAATCTCTTTTACCTTTGCAGCGAATTGTATAATTATCATTATATTGTTTTAAATTTCAGTTTAAAAAAATAAAATCAAACTTTAACTGGAATTATAATGCAGAAGAATATTTAAAATTATGAAAAAGTTTATCTTAGGGTTTGCAGTTTTAACGACAGCTTTTATGAATGCACAAACTCAAATTATCGCACACAGAGGTTATTTTCAAACCAATCCTCCGACTACAGAAAATTCGATCAAGGCATTGGAAAATGCACAGAAATTAAAAATTTACGGAGCTGAATTCGACGTGAGAATGACGAAAGACGGTGTTTTGGTCATTAATCATGATGAGCATCACGGAAAAATGATTATTGAAGAAACTGATTTCAAAGAATTGGAAAAATTAAAACTGTCGAATGGTGAAAAGTTTCCGACATTAAAAGATTATCTTAAACAAGGAAAGAAAGACAAGTCTTTACAGTTAATCATAGAAATTAAGCCGATTAAATCTCAGGAAAAAGAAAACGAGATCGTAGCGAAAACCATTAAAATGGTAAAAGATATGAAACTTGAGTCTCAAAGTGAATTTATTTCTTTCAGCTTAAATGTTTGTAAGGAGATTAAAAAAGTTGAGCCAAAATTCAAAGTACAATATCTGAATGGAGAATTATCACCGGAACAGATTAAAAATGAAGGTTTGGACGGATTAGATTATCATTACAGTGTTTTCCAGAAAAACCCGACCTGGATTTCGGAGGCAAAAACTTTAGGTTTAATTACCAATTCCTGGACGGTAAATGATGAGAAAGTTTATGAAGAATTAAAATCTCAGGGAATCGGTTTTATTACGACCAATATTCCTGATCAGCTGAAAGGAAAATAATTTTCCCGAAAAATATATTAAAAAATCTGTTTCTTTTGAAGCAGATTTTTTTGTTTAAATAAGAATAATTAACAAAATGCTTTATGCTACAAGTGTAGTGTTATTTATTTTCTCAAGAAAAGACAATAAAGGTATGGTAAAATAAGTCATTTTTTATATTAAAAATGATTCATTCTTTTAAAACCCTGTAGGCTAAAAGTTTATGTATTTCTGTTAATCATAAATTAATATGTGGTTTAAAAATTCTTTAAAATATGTTAAAATCGTATTAAAGCTATGCTCGTCATAGCAGTCTAATTTTGCGCAAACAAAAAATTGTATGCGTAAAGAGACTCAAAAACTGCTTCTATTATCCGTTCTCGGATTAGTCAGCGTCCAGATGGCGGCTCAACAGCAGGTAAAAAAAGATTCGGTAAAAACGATCGATGAAGTTGTGGTAACTGCTTTAGGGATTAAAAGACAGGATAAATCCTTAGGCTATGTTGCTGAAAAAGTAGATTCTGAAATTTTTGAAAATATTCAGAACAACAACTGGGCACAAGGTCTGGAAGGTCGTGTAGCCGGTTTGAAGATTCAGACAGCAGGAGCAGGACCCTTAAGTTCTTCAAGAATTACGTTGAGAGGAGAAAAATCTTTTAATCTTGATGGTAACTATGCTTTGATCGTTGTAGATGGTGTACCGTTGAGCAATTCGACAACAGGAACAGGAACAGCAGCTTATGGAGCAGGAACAGGAGGAGATTTACCAATTGATTTGGGAAATGGTCTGAACAGCATCAATCCTGATGATATTGAATCGGTTACCGTTCTAAAAGGAGCTTCAGCTGCCGCATTATATGGTTCAAGAGCGGCGAACGGAGCTTTAATGGTAACGACAAAATCAGGAAAAAGTAAAAATGGGAGACTTAAAGTTTCATTCAATTCTTCTTTGAGTTTTGATTCTGTTTTAAAATGGCCGGATTATCAATATGAGTACGGTCAGGGAACTTTAGTGAAAAACACGGCAGGGCAATTTTTCTATTCTTACGGGTTATCTGCGGATGGAGTAAGTACGGGTGGAACAAGTAGTGCTTTCGGACCCAAATTCGATGGACAATACTATTTTCAGTACGACCCTAATTTATTGGGACAAAGTGCGGAAAGACAATTGTGGAGACCATATAAAGATAATATAAAAGGTTTTTGGGAAACAGGAGTTACATCTTCAAACAATGTTTCTGTAGAAGGAAGCACAGACAGAACAAGTTTCAGGGCATCACTTTCGTACCTGGATAACAAATGGATGATGCCAAACACAGGTTTTGATCGTTTTAATATGGCATTCTCATTGGATCATAAGGTAACAGATAAATTCAGGGTTTCAACAAAATTCAATTACGCAAATACCAAAAGCGATAACCTCCCTGCAACAGGATACAACAATCAGTCGATTTCTTATTTCATGATTTTCCAGAATCCGAATGTTGATTTGGCTTGGTATAAACCGATCTGGAAACCGGGACAAGAGCAGGTAGATCAGATTCACCCGTTCAGTAGTTTCATAGACAATCCTTATCTGATTGCTTATCAGATGCTCAATGGTGTTGAAAAGAAAATGATCACAGGAAATATTTCCGGAACTTATGATTTTAACAAAAATTTCAGTTTGATGTTAAGATCAGGAATTGAAATGTTGGATGAAGAAAGAACAACACAACGACCTTATAGTTCAGCGAATTACCTTAAAGGTTTTTATAGAGAGCAATATATTAAGAATAATGAATTTAATAATGATTTGCTATTTACCTTCAAAAAAGATTATGGCAAGTTTAATGTAAACGCAAATGCAGGGGCGAGTGTTCGTTACAACGAATATGTAATGACAGATTACCGTGCTGAAGGTCTTAAAGTTGTCGGAGATTACAGTCTGAATAATGCTATTTCTTTAATTACAAAAGTTCCGAGACCAAATGATCAACAGACCAACTCTGTCTACGGTTTGGTAAGTGCAAACTATGATAATTTAGTATTCTTAGATGTTACAGGAAGGAATGATTGGAGCAGCACACTTCCAGTGCAATACAGATCGTTCTTTTATCCTTCTGTGAGCAGTAGCTTTATTCTTTCAGATATTTTTAAATTATCAACTCCAAACTTTAATTATTGGAAATTAAGAGCTTCATGGGCAAAAGTTGGGGTTGCAGGACTTCCGTATCAGTTAGATAAATATTATACACCGAGTGATTTCATAGGTTCTGTTTTAACTCCGGGAACATATCCTAATCCGCTTTTGAAACCTGAAGACAACACCAACATTGAAGCCGGTATGGATTTTTCTGTGCTCAAAAACAGATTAAGCTATAATGTAACGCTTTATCAAAATGATACAGACAATCAGATCATCACAATTCCTACATTATTAGAATCAGGTTATTCAAACAGAATCATCAATGCAGGAAAAGTGAGAAACAGAGGGGTAGAAATGAGCTTAAGTGCAATGCCTTTCAAAACAAAAGATTTTAGCTGGAATATCTCGACCAACTGGACTTTAAACAGAAACGAAATCCTCACTTTACCTGATGAGTTCGCAGGAGAAAACTCGTACACTATTTCTACCGTTGCAGGTGTTTTATATTATAATGCAGTTGTAGGAGGATCTTTAGGAGATTTATATGGTTTCAAACTGTTAAGAAATGAAGCGGGACAGGTAGTTTATGATCAGGCAACCGGACTTCCTGCAAGACCGGATCGTGTGGAAAAAGTTGGCAATGCATTTCCGAAATGGAGAGCTGGTTTTCAAAATGATTTCAAAATCAAAAACTGGCAGATCAGTTTCTCATTTGATGGTCAGTATGGTGGAATGGCTTACTCTCAAACCCATCACAAAATGTCCGAGCAAGGTAAACTTGAGAATACTTTGATGGGAAGAGATAATCAAAGTGGAACAATTGTAGGACAAGGGGTTGTTTTAAATCCTGACGGAACTTACAGCTCTAATACAAAAGCAGTTGGTTTAGCAGCATATTACGGTGATTACTACAGAAGAGCTAATATTGAGACCAATACTTTTGATACTTCATTCATTAAACTGAGAGACGCAAGAATCGCTTACTCATTTTCAAAAGATGTAATCGCTCCTCTAAAGCTTACAGAACTTACTTTAGCTGTTTTTGGTAAAAACCTTTGGATGTGGACGAAGTTTCCAATGTTTGATCCGGAAGTTGCTGCTCTTAATGACTCTACAATTACTCCAGGTGCTGAAATAGGTCAGCTTCCATCGGCAAGAACTGTCGGTTTTCAAGTTAATTTAAAATTCTAAGATCAACCTTATGAAAAAAATATTTTTATCTACCGCAATTGCTCTTTCAGTTTTTAGTATAAATTCTTGCGAAAGAAGCTTTGAAGAGATCAATACAGATACAAGCAAAATAAAACAGCCTTCTGTAGGAAGTTTTTTAGTTCCGATTCAGTATGAAATGGGTTCTTACGGATACAACAGAGCTGACGATTTTACATTTGATATCATGCAGGTTGCTTTAGCTTTTCCAAATGAAGGAAATACGGTAAGCCGCTATTATCTCACAGAAAGTACCGGAAACGGATACTGGAATACAAGCTACAAATGGCTTAAGCAGGTAAAAGAACTTAATGAAGCTGCAAAAAAAGAGAATAATGCCAATTATCTGGCAATATCTAAAGTTCTTAATGCGTGGATTATGGCAAATCTTACCGATGCATTCGGTGATGTTCCGATGACCGAAGCTTTGAGACTTGAAGAAAATATCATGAGGCCGAAGTATGATAGGCAAAAAGATATTTATCTGTTCTTGTTGGATGATCTTAAAGAAGCTAATACATTATTTGATACGACAAAGGCTTTAAGTGAAGGCGACTTATTCTTTCAGGCAAACTCCAATGCTGCAAATATTGTAAAGTGGAAAAAATTCTGCAATTCTCTTTCATTAAGACTTTTGACAAGGATTTTAAAAAGAAACGGAGAAGTAAATGTACATCAGAGAATTACCGACATTGTTAATAACCCGACAACATATCCTATCTTCCAAAATAATGCTGATGGAGTAGTATTGGATATTTCCGGAGTCGCTCCATTAATGCCTCCAATTGCAAGGCCACAGGATTTTACGGCTTACAGAGCTTCAGGAGCTTTTTTTACACAGACTTTGGTCGATAATAACGATCCCAGATTAAGCATGTTTTTTTCTCAGGCAAAAAGTGTAACACCCCCAAATCCGAATATCGGTTACAAAGGAGCTCCGTCTGGCTATGCTTTAGGAACTACATTTGATTATCAGCCTTCCAATCTGAATCAGAATTTAGCAAAAGCACCGCTGAAAATATTGATTATGCCTAATGCAGAACTTCAGTTTATCCTTTCTGAGTTGGCATTTAAAGGAATTATTCCTGGAAATGCTCAGACTTTCTACGAAAACGGAGTAAAAGCAACCCTTGAACAATGGGGAGCAACAATGCCTGCAAACTATTTTGCTAATCCAAAAGTTGCTTATAACGGAACTTTAGAAAGAATTATGCTTCAGAAATATGTGGGATTATTTTTCGTAGATCATCAGCAGTGGTATGAGCAGAGAAGAACAGGTTTTCCTGTTTTACCCAATAACGGAGGACTCATGAATGATGGAAAGATGCCTCAGAGAATGCCATATCCAACAGTTACAAAAGTTCAGAACTATGAAAACTATGTTACAGCATCTCAAAACATGGGCGGTGATAATATCAACACAAAAATGTGGTGGAACCAATAATTTTTAATCTAAAAAAATATAATTACAATGAAATATAAATTCATCATACCTTCATTACTTATTTCTGCGATGGCTTTTTCACAAGCATCGGTTTCAGGATATGTTTTTGAAGATTCAAATAAAAATCAAAAGAAAGAAAACCGCGAAAAAGGAATTGAAGGAGTCGCTGTTTCGAATGGTGCGCAGGTAGTTCTAACAGACAAAAGCGGAAAATACAGTTTACCGATTTCGGATGGACAAACGATTTTTGTAATCAAACCATCCGGTTATATGGTTGCATTAAATCAGAATAATTTACCGCAATATTATTATCAGTATAAGCCAAATGGTTCTCCCGCAGATTTTAAATATAAAGGATCCACACCTACAGGAGCGCTTCCGAAGGAATTAAACTTCGCTTTACATAAACAGAACGAAAGCAAAAATTTTGATATTCTGGTTTTTGGAGATCCACAACCTTATACAGAAAAGCAGTTGGATTATTTCAAAAGGGCGATCGTAAACGAAGTGAAATCTACCAAGAAAAATGCCGTGTTCGGGATTAGTTTAGGAGATTTGGTGGGTGATGATCTAAGTTTACAGAAGCCTTATGCAGATGTCATGAAAGAAATTGGTCTTCCTTGGTATAATGTGATGGGAAACCATGACATGAACTATGATGCTAAAGAAGATATGCTTTCAGACGAAACTTTTGAAGCCAATTTTGGTCCTGCAAATTATTCTTTCAACTACGGTAATGTACATTTTATTGTGCTTGATGATATTCTGTATCCGGATCCGAGAGACGGAAAAGGATATTGGGGAGGTTTCAGAGAAGATCAGATGCAGTTTATAGAAAACGATTTAAAACTTGTTGACAAAAATAAACTGATTGTCGTTTCTTTCCATATTCCTTTGGATCATATGAACGAAGATAATTTCAGAAATGCAGATCGTCAGAAATTATTTGATGCATTAACGCCATTCAAAAATGCTTTATTGCTTTCTGCACACACCCACATTCAGCAGCAGATTTTCTACGGAAAAGCTCAGGGATGGAACGGCTCAAAAGATCTTCACGAGTACAACGTAGGGACAACTTGTGGTGATTGGTGGTCTGGAACATCAGACGAAATCGGCTTGCCGACATCTACAATGAGAGACGGTACGGCAAAAGGATATTCTTTTATCAGCTTTAATGATAATCAGTATAAGGTAAAATATAAAACGGCAGGAAAACCTGAAGATCATCAGATTCAGTTGTATGTGCCAAAAGTAATTCCTTATCCGTCTAAAACTTCGGCAAAAATTTTGGCTAATTTCTTTATGGGAAGTAAAAAAGACAAAGTACAATACAGAATCGACGGCGGAAAATGGGAGGAAATGGAATACATTGAAATCATAGATCCGAATTTTGCAAATTCCGTTTTCAAATGGGATGCTACCGATAAACTTTTCCCGGGAAGAAGACCTTCAAATCCTGAACAGTCAAAACACATCTGGAGCGGAGGTTTTGGCAATAAACTATCTTTAGGCAAACATAAAGTTGAGGTAAAAGCACAGGATATGTATGGAAACGAATTTACAGCTTCTGAAAATTTCGAAGTGCAGGATCAGATCATTATCCCTTAAAATAATTTACTTTTTATATATTACTTTCAGAAACCGGCTTTTAATGAGTCGGTTTCACTTTTTATAACGTCATAAATTATTCAATTGAAATTTCAAATGATAAAAATCTATTAAATAAAGAGAGTTTGAAAAGTTTTAAAAATGATCTTTCGTAAATTTGCACTAAAATATTTTAAAATGAACCTAAAAGGAAAAAATGCGATCATTACAGGTGGCGGTAGAGGCCTTGGAAAAGCTGTAGCTTTGATTTTGGCTAATGAAGGTGTAAATGTAGGAATCACAGGAAGAAATGAAGAGAATTTAAAAATGACCGTTGATGAAATTCAAAGAACAGGAGTAAATGCAGGATATGCAGTTTTTTCTGTCGATAACGAAATTCAGGTAAAAGCAGGAATCGAATCATTGGTAAAACAGCTCGGCGGTGTAGATATTTTAATCAACAATGCAGGAATCGGAGACTTCGGATCGATCGAAGAAATGTCTTCCGAAACCTGGGAACAGGTCATCAAAACCAATCTTTTTGGGGTATATTATGCAGCAAAAGCGGTGTATCCGTTTTTAAAAGAAAAAGGTGAGGGTGATATCGTTAATGTAGCTTCTACAGCTGGTCTAAAAGGTGGTCCGAATATGTCGGCTTATGCGGCTTCAAAAGCAGCAGTTGTTTCATTATCTCAATCAATGATGGCAGAATGGAGAAAACAGAATATTCGTGTAATCACTTTGACGCCGAGTACAATTGCTTCAGATATGTCTATTCAGGGTGGTTTGACAGACGGAAATCCAGATAAAGTTCTTCAGCCGGAAGATTTTGCAGAATGGGTAAGAGATATTCTGAAAATGAACAGAAGAGCTTTAATTGCGAATGGTTCTATATTTTCTACAAATCCTTAATTGGTTTAAAATATAATCAATAAAAGCGGACTTCGGTTCGCTTTTTTATGTATACTATTTTGTCATTCAGAACGAAGCGGAGCGAAGTGAAGAATCTACATTTTATAAATAATCATTCATTATTTTTTAGGATCTATTTCCCGCTTTCCATTACAATCTTTTTTTCAAAAAAGGATTTTCATTGCAATCGGGGATAGGATTTTTGTCTTTCATCTCAATATTGGAGGTGACTTACAATCTTTCTAAATAAAACAAAACAGATTCTTCCTTCGTCAGAATGACATGCTTAGTGTTCTTTACTGAGTATGAACTGAAGATTTACGAACGTAGTTCTTCCTTTGCGAACTTAAAAACGTAAAGTAAATTAAAAAAAACTTTGTGTTCTTTGTGTTTAAAACCATAAATCAAAAAAGTAGTTTTATTTTTGCAACAAATTACTCGCATGCAAAATTATTTAGAATTCGATTTCAGAATTTCTCCGCTTCAGCCCTGGAACGAAATATTAATGGCAGAACTTATCGAGATAGGTTTCGATAGTTTCACGGAAGAGCTGGAAGGTATTTTAGGATATATTCAGAAAGATTTATTTAATGAAGAAGAACTGAAAAATTTACCGCTTTTCCAGAATCAAGAAGTAAAAATTGAATATACTTTTCAGGAAATGCCGAACATCAACTGGAATGAAGAATGGGAAAAAAATTTCGAACCGATTAATATTGATGATAAAGTCTTAATCAGAGCAGAATTCCATCAATCGGTTCCGGGAATGCATGAAATTATCATTCAGCCAAAAATGTCTTTCGGAACAGGGCATCACCCAACAACACATTTAATGATCCAACAAATGATGGATATTGATTTTAACAGTAAAAAAGTGTTGGATATGGGTTGTGGAACGTCGGTTTTGGCAATTTATGCAAAACAAATCGGAGCCGGAGACACAAAAGCTATTGACATTGATGAGTGGTCCGTTGAAAATTCAAAAGAAAATGCCGCAAGAAATGGAGTAGAACTGGATATTGAATTGGGAACTGCTGAAAATTTAGGTGAAGAAAATTATGATATTATTTTAGCCAATATCAATAGAAATATCTTGATTTCAGATATTCCGACTTATGTCTCTGTTTTAAATGAGGGCGGGAAATTATTGCTTTCAGGATTGTGTTTCTTTGATGTTGACGATATTCTTGAGGTTTGTAAAGAAAATAATTTAGAACTCAAAAAGAAATTGCAACGCGAAGAATGGGTAAGCTTATTGCTTGAAAAATAAAATGACCAATTTATTTAACCTGAAATTTAGCCTAAATGTCAATCTTAGCCTCAACCTAAAATTATGAAACCCTTATTCACAATTTTGTTTTTACTCATCGTTCAGATTTTTTCTGCGCAGGAGGAAGATTATGATTACGCTAACGGAGTTTTCCATTTTGAAGAAAGTAAAACACAAAAAATATTCACCGATTGGGCGAGAATACGACAGTCTCCTAATGTGAATGCTCAGATTTTAGATTCTTTAAAAACCAATCAATCGATTTTGATTCTTAAAAAAGATGAAACGATTTTGAAGTTAGGAGAAAGAAGAGCGAATTGGTACAAAATATCCTATCAGAAAGGTGATGAGATTTCTGAAGGCTACGTTTGGGGCGGAAATCTTGCTGTGGGTTACAGAAATAAGAACGGATACGATTTTTTGTTTGGTTTAACGAAAACGATTAATAAAAAAGATAAGCAATATCCGGAAATTAATATCCAGCAAAATATTGCAGCCATAAAAGTTGTGGAAGGAAGTACTTTGGTTGATGAGGTTTCTTTCGAGACAGGATCAGGAGAAAGCCTGAGCTACGGAACTTTTAATATTGAAAGTAATCACAAGCTTCAAAACGTGGAATTAACTTTAAAAGCTACCGTTTCTGGTGAAGCTTGCGGAATTGCAAGCTATGATCAATACGTTTTGTTTAAAGATAAAAAACTGATTGCTCTGCCTCAATTGATGAACGTCGGTGATGCTGATGTTTATTATCATTCTGAAGAATTTATTTTCCCAAATGATAAAGGCGGAATTCCCAATGCTTTTATTTTTAAAATGGAAGAAATGGAGAAAGATGACAAAGACCGTGAGAAGAAGAAAAAAGCCTCAAAAACCTATCTTTGGAATGGAAGTTCTTATAAGTTGAAATAAAATTTTAATTATAAATTTGAAACCACTGTATATTTACGGTGGTTTTTAATTTTAGAATTGTAATGAGATATGAAAATTTTAATTATTCAGATAAACGGGAAATATTAAAACTTTTAAAAGATAATAAAAATGTTATTGAAGTTATTATAGGTGCGGTCAATAATATTGATGATCAGGAATGGTTGGAGAAATTGTGCTTAAAATATATTTTAAATGATGACTTTGGAATATCTCGCGCAGCAATTTATAGTATTGGTGATATTGCAAGAATTTTTGGTAATCTTTTGAATAGAGATCTAATAGAAGAGAAATTTGCTCAAGTTAAAGATGAAAAACTCAAATATGTAATTTTTGATGTTAAAAGTGATTTTGAAATATTTTTAAAAGACTAGTATTAGATAAAAAAACTCACAACTTCTGTTGTGAGTTTTAAGTGAGCGCGAAAGGATTCGAACCTTTGACCGTCTGCTTAGAAGGCAGATGCTCTATCCAGCTGAGCTACGCACCCATTTTGCAATTTTTAAGAAATTACTGAAAACTTTTTAAGTGGTAGTA
>Ga0256786_1000255_pt1 | contig 30793 bp, 24 predicted proteins | sample MC6MC0937MT_FD_186053 | JGI IMG/M metagenome (GOLD analysis project Ga0256786, IMG submission 186053) | Metatranscriptome of enriched soil aggregate microbial communities from Iowa State University, Ames, United States - MC6-MC0937-MT... | ecosystem: Environmental > Terrestrial > Soil >...
ATAAAATCTATAATTGTTTTTAGCCTTAATTACTGAAAAAGCTCCGGTTAAAGAGCTTTTTTTAGTGTAATTTATTGAAAAGTATTTAATTTAAATTTTCCAAAAGATGTTTGATTCTTCTCATCGCTTCTCTTAAATCATCTTCAGACGCGGCATACGAAAATCTAATACATTCCGGACTTCCGAATGAAACACCTCCAACACAACCTACATGAGCATTTTCTAAAATAAACATGGCGAAATCATCAGCATCCTTTATTTCTGTTCCGTTTAAAGTTTTTCCAATGTAATAAGAAATATCAGGGAAGAAGTAGAATGCAGCTTTAGGCAAAAGAACTTTAAATCCCGGAATATCTTTCATTAAATCAAATACCAAATCTCTTCTTATTTTGAAAGCATCAATCATGTATTTATATTCTGAAGGATCGGTTTTTAAAGCAACAATCGAAGCTCTTTGAGCAACAGTATTGGCGCCGCTCGTCATTTGTCCCTGTACTTTTTCACAAGCTTTTGCCAACCATTCGGGACAAGCAGAATAACCGATTCTCCAGCCCGTCATTGCGAAAGCTTTAGACATCCCGTTGATAACAGCGGTTTGCTCATAAATTTCAGAAAACTGTGCAATCGAAGTTGTTTTTGTTTCGTAATTAATGTATTCATAGATTTCATCAGAAATTACCGTAACATGAGGATACTTAGCTATAACTTTAGCTAAAGATTTTAACTCATCATATGTATAATATCCGCCTGAAGGATTACAAGGTGAGCTGAAAAGGATTGCTTTTGTTTTATCATTAATGGCTTCTTCAAGCTGCTCTGCAGTAATTTTAAAATCAGTAACATATGAAGTCGGAAGCATTACAGAATTTCCGCCCATCATTTTTACCATCTCATCATAGCTTACCCAATAAGGTGTCGGAAGAATTACTTCGTCTCCGTCGTTAACAATTGCTGCTAAAACATTAATGATAGCCTGTTTCGCACCATTAGAAACACAAATTTGTGTCGGTTTATAGTCTAACTGATTGTCTCTTTTTAATTTTTCAGAAATAGCTTGTCGAAGTTCCAAAAATCCCGGAACAGGAGAATAGTGGCTGTAATTTTCATTAATTGCATCAAATGCTGCCTGTTTTATATTGTCGGGAACGTCAAAGTCAGGTTCGCCAAGCGTTAAACTTATTACATCTATTCCGCTGGCTTTCATTTCTCTAGCTTTGTTAGACATCACGAAAGTCTGAGAGTAACCTAATCTTTTTACTCTGTCTGAAAGTTTATCCATATACTGTTTTTGTCTTTTTAACAAATATATATAAAAACTTAATTTGAATAAAATGTGAATAAAACTTATTTTTGCTCTTTACAATAACTTTATGTCGATATCAATTATCCAAAAATATTTCCCGGATCTTACAGAAAAACAAATTGAGCAGTTTACAAAGCTTGAAAGTCTTTATGGTGAATGGAACGAAAAGATCAACGTTATTTCCAGAAAAGACATGGAATCTCTATATGAAAAACACATTCTTCATTCTTTAGGAATTGCAAAAATCATGGAATTTGCTCCCGGAACAAAAGTTTTAGATGTAGGAACTGGTGGTGGTTTCCCGGGAATTCCTTTGGCGATTTTGTTTACTGAAACTGAATTTACCTTAATAGATTCTATTGGCAAAAAAATTACAGTGGTAAGTGCTGTTGCAGAAGGAGTTGGTTTAACGAATGTTACTGCAATTCACGGAAGAGCTGAAAAAGTAAAAGAAAAGTTTCATTTTGTAGTAAGTCGCGCTGTTACGCAAATGCCGGAATTCTTAAGATGGCTGAAAGGAAAATTTGAAAAAGAGCAAATAAATTCTAAGCATAACGGTGTTCTTTATCTGAAAGGAGGAGATCTTGCCGAAGAATTAGCAGGCTTGAAATGTGAACTCTATAACCTCAAAAATTATTTTGATGAGGAATTTTTTGACACTAAAAAAGTAGTTTATTTATCAAAAGGCAATTTTAATTCATAATTTGACGTTAATAAAGAATAATTTTTGTTAATTTTATTTAGAATTTAATCAAATCCCGCATCATGAAATCTCTTTTGAAAATAAGCTTTGCTGCGATAACTTGTGGTCTTTTTTTTACTTCATGTAAAGATGATGACGATTATCAGACGATCGAATCTGTTGATAAGGTGAAAATCGACAGTGTGAAAATAGTGAACGATACAATGGATGTTTTTTCGGTTCAGAGTATCAGAACGTATTCAACCTATTCATCGGGATGCAAAGGTTTTTACGGTTACGACTACGTTCACTTGTCGGATCTTGAAAGGGATATTACAGCCTATCAATTTACAACAAACGGTCCGTGTACACAGGCAATTTATACCGGAGCAAATCAGATCAATTTCAGACCACAAAAAGCTGGAAAATACACTTTCAAATTCTGGAACGGAGATAATAACTGGATCACAAAAACAATTCTAGTGAAATAATGAAGTTTTTTTTAATCGTTTTCTTATTGATTTTTAGCGGATTATCTGCTCAGAAAATTTACTGGAGTGAAGATCAGAAGTTGGTTTGGGATAATTTTAAAAGCAAACGCAATAATTTAGGTGGCTCAACAGTTGTAGCCTACACGCATTGCGGTTGGGAATATTCAGTTATTACTTCAAGCGATCCCAAAGTTCCTGTAAAAATGAAGATTGAAACTGTTTTTAACGAAGATAAATCCTGGAAGGACGATAAGAGAATCAATGATTATGTGCTCCTTCATGAGCAGAAACATTTCGATATTGCTGAAATTCATGCAAGAAAACTGAGAAAAGAAGTTTCAGAAAAAATAAAAACGACTGCGGATTACAATAAACTTTTCAAAACGATTTATGCTAAAATTTCTTCAGAATATAAAAATTTCCAGGCTGCTTATGACCGGGTTACAGAGCACGGAATGAATAAAGAAAAACAGGCAGAATACAATATGTTAATAAGCGAAGAGCTCGAAAAACTAAAAAACTACCAGAAAACTTGAAATTTCTAAACAAAATCATCAATGAATTAATAGTTCAGAATTCTGATTTATCGCAATTTAATATTGTTCTTCCCGGGAAAAGACCGATCGTTTTCATTCGTCAGATTCTGGAAGAAAACAACTATTCGGGATTTCTTCCGACTTTTTACACGATTGAAGAACTTATTGTTAACATTGTTGACCAACAAACCATTCAGGGGATTTCTCTCTGGCTTTTTGCGTACGATGTTTATAAAAGTTTAAACCTCATTCCTAATGATGATTTTTCTGAATTTTTAAAATGGTTTCCGACACTCCAGAAAGATTGGGATGATATTCTGAAGTTTTCAGATTCAGATGAAGCCGTTCTGCAGTATATGTTTGATGAAGAGCGGATCAAAGAATGGGCACAGGATTTGGGTGATGATGAAGTTCCAAGGAAAAAATTCCTGAATTTCTGGCGGAACATGAATGTTTTTCTTCCGGTTTTAAAGAAGAAATTAAAAGAAAAAAACTGGGCAACTCCCGGAATGATTCATGAATCTGCAAAAGCTAAAATCGAAGAATTTGCTAAAAATAATACCGAGAATTTTGTTTTTTGTGGTTTTAATGCATTTACACCAGTTGAAGAAAAATTAGTGCGAAATCTTTTGCAATGGGATAAAGCACAATGTTTTTTTCAGGCAGATAAATATTATTTTGATGATGAAAGACAAGAAGCCGGGAAATTCCTGAGAAATCATAAAACATGGAAGGAATTCAATGACAGCAGAGCTTTCAATTGGATTGAGGATGATTTTAATCAACCTAAAAACATCAGGGTTTACGAAGTTTCAGGGAATGTTACCCAAACCAAAATTCTACCAGAATTATTTGAAACGATTGACAATAAAACATTTACCAATACCGCAGTAGTTTTGTTAGATGAAAATCTTTTGCCTGCAAGCCTCGATGTCATGCATGCTGTTGAAAATCTAAACATTACAATGGGTTTTCCGTTGAAAAATCTTTCATTTTCAAATGCGGTAAAACAGCTTTTTTATCTTCAGAAACAGCTTGAAAAAAGCAAAAGTTCATACTATTATCGCGATGTTTTTCCGATTCTTGAAGAACTTCCTAAATCTGATGAAGACGAAAAAACCATTAATGAATTTAAGTCTAAAATAGAGGAGAGGAACATTGTTTATATTTCTCAAAAGCTTTTTCGGGAACTTTTACAAAATTTATCTTATTTCAAGCTTCTCCAAAAAGCAGAATCTGGGTATCGTTTTTTGGATGATCTTATTGAGTTTTGCCGTAAAATAAAATGGCTTGAGCTTGATGATATTCAATATGAAAATGTTTCCCATTTTGAAAATGCATTCAGAATCATCAAAAATCAAATCACGCCTTATGGTTTTGATATAAAGATGGAAACGCTTGAAATTCTGATCAACCAGCATATCAATTCAGAAAGTATCGATTTTCAGGGAGAACCTTTAAAAGGGCTTCAGGTAATGGGATTGCTGGAAACCCGTCTTTTAAATTTTGAAAACGTAATTCTTCTGTCGGTAAATGAAGGCAAATTACCTCTAGGAAATTCACAAAACACCTATATTCCTTTTGATATTCGCAGACATTTTGATCTGCATACTTTCCTGGAAAATGACAGTATTTATGCCTATCATTTTTACCGTTTGATTCAGGATGCAAAGAATGTACATTTGCTTTTTAATGCATTAAGTTCGGGGGTAAATACGGGAGAAAAAAGCAGGTTTATCACCCAGATTGAAATGGAAAGTTCACATCAGATCGAACATATCATTGTTGAAAATTCGTCAGAGCCGATTTTAAGTCAGCCCATCGAAATTTTGAAAACGGATATTGTTCAGCAACAGCTCTTGAAATGGAAAGAGAAAGTTTCGGCTTCGCATTTGACGAGTTATCTGTATAATCCGGTTGATTTTTATCTTTCTAAAATATTAAATACTTCTGAAGCTGATGAAATTGAAGAAGAATTATCCATCAGAAATTACGGAAATTTAGTGCATTTTACTCTTCAAGAGATTTATGAAGTATTAAAAGGTAAAGTTTTAAAATTAAATGATTTACAGGATTCAATTAAACAAATAGATCAATTTATAGATATTGCTATTGAAAAGTTGAAACACCAACCGGAATTCTATCAGAAAGGGATGAATTACATTCATCGGGCAATTGCCAAAAAAGTGACTGAGAATATTCTTAATCATGATCTTGAATTGATTAAAAACGGAAATTCTTTAGAAATCATTGATATTGAAAGACGATTTGAAGGTGTGGATTTTTATCTTAATGATCATAAATCTGACAAGGTATCTTTCTTTGGATTCATCGACCGAATTGATAAGCTCAACGGAACGATTCGAATTATTGATTATAAAACAGCAAAAACTAAAAATCTGACGGTAAAAATTGATGAGCTCAACAAATCGGATTACTTTCAGAATAGCGATCGAAAACAGGCAATGCAGCTTTGTCTGTATCAATATGTAGTTCAAAGTTTGCCTGAATTTTGGGGTTATCCTGTAGAAACAGGAATCTGGAGTTTTGCTGATGCTAAAAAAGGGGTAGTGTCACTTGAATTTGCTCAGGGGAATCTCGATGATGCAATGGTTTCAATCCAAAATTTAATTCTTGAAATTTTAAATCCTGAAATAAGTTTCCTTGAAAATGTAAAAACGTAAAATGCTAGCTAAAATTATAAACCTGACAGGTTTCAAAAATCTGTCAGGTTTGAATTGAGTTATTTAAAAAGCGTTGATCCCTGTAATATCAAGACCCGTAATTAATAAATGAACATCATGTGTTCCTTCATAAGTAATTACCGATTCTAAGTTCGCAGCGTGACGCATCATCGGGAATTCTCCCATGATTCCCATCCCGCCAAGAATCTGTCGTGATTCTCTTGCAATATCAATTGCCATCTTTACATTATTTCTTTTCGCCATAGAAATCTGAGCCGGACTTGCCTTGTGGTCATTCTTCAGGTTTCCTAACTGTAAACAAAGTAACTGAGCTTTAGTGATTTCAGTTAAAAATTCAGCTAATTTTTTCTGCTGTAACTGATATGAACCAATTGGTTTTCCGAATTGTTTTCTTTCTTTAGAATACTGAACAGCAGTACAATAACAATCAATCGCTGCGCCAATTACACCCCACGAAATTCCGTATCTCGCAGAATTTAAACATGATAAAGGTCCTTTCAAGCCTGTAACATTGGGTAATAAGTTTTCTTTTGGAACCTTCACATCATTGAAAACCAATTCACCGGTTTTAGATGCTCTCAAACTCCATTTATTGTGTGTTTCCGGAGTTGTGAAACCTTCCATTCCTCTTTCAACGATCAGTCCCTGCACTTTTCCTTCTTCATTTTTAGCCCAAATTACGGCAAAATCGCACAATGGAGAATTGGTAATCCACATTTTAGCACCATTTAAAAGATAATGATCTCCCATATCTTTAAAATAAGTCTCCATAGAGCTTGGGTCGGAACCATGATTAGGCTCAGTAAGACCAAAAGATCCGATCATTTCTCCTGAAGCTAATTTTGGTAAATATTTTCTTTTCTGCTCTTCAGAACCGAATTCATTAATAGGGAACATCACCAAAGAACTTTGCACAGAAGCCGCAGAACGTACTGCTGAATCTCCTCTTTCTAATTCCTGCATAATTAAACCATACGAAATCTGATCTAAACCAGAACCACCATATTCCTCAGGAATGTATGGCCCCAAAGCTCCGATTTTACCCAATTCTTTCATCAGATTCGGCAAATCGGTATGATTTTGAGCGGCTTCATCTATTTTCGGCATTACAAAACTTTCTACCCAATCTCTTACAGACTGACGAATTAGTTTGTGTTCTTCGGTTAATAAAGCATCAATTCCGTAGTAATCGGGAATGCTGGTAAGAGGATAATATGACATGTAATTTAATTTTTCTAAAAGTAAGATTTTTTCGGAACCCTGAAAAAAAAACTTTAAAAATGAGAAAAAAGGCTATTCTTTGATAAATTTATACAGATAAGGCGCTTTGTTGGCAGAACCGTCGTATAGTTTTTCCATTCTTTCTAAAGAATTGGTGCTTAATATTTTACGCTGAAAATTATTCCTTCTGAATTTTTCCCCTAAAATTGTCTCGTATAATGACTGAAGATCTTTCATGGTGAATTTTTCAGGCAAAAGATTACTTGCAGCAATCTGAGTATCAATATTTTTTCTGAGATATTGCAATCCTTCAGAAATGACTCTGTCATGGTCGAAAGCCATTTGTGGAAGTTTATTTACTTCAAACCAAGCGCAAGATTCATTAAAAGCATCCGGAAAAGTATTTGCCATCGAAAAATCGATCAGGCTACAATAACCGACTGTGATAAATCTTTGCAAAATCCAGTGATCAGAAGGAACCTCAAGGCCTTTGTTATTAATTAAAGTTTTGTGAACGTTATTCTTTGTTCTGTCGAGCCTTCCAAAAGTATGAAACTGTTCCAGAAACAAACCTTTAAGATGGGTTCTTTCATATAAAACACGATCTGCGGCTTCTCTAAGATCTTCATCTATGAAAACAAAACCACCGGGAAGAGAATACAAATCCATATCGTGGTACTTCAATAATAAGACTTTAAGGATATTGTCGTGGAAACCGAAAATGGTACAGTCTACTGAGATATTAGGGATAAGATCCTTACTGTCAATGAGTTCCTTTAATGATTCTAAGTTTTTATTGTGATCCGTTTTCATGGGATAAAAATAAAATTATTTTTTAAATTTTATTAGCGCTTAATCTAAAATAAGCAAATGCAAGTATAAAAATAACGACAACAGCACTTAAAATATACACAGAATAGTAACTAAGTAACTGTCTTTCAAATAATATCGATATGGTAATTGAACTGAGTGAACTTCCCAAAGAAGAGAAAATTACAATGAGTGAGGTGAAGGTATTAATTTTTTCTCTATCAATTTTAGCAATCATTTTTGCATTGATCACCGGATAAAGAGGTGAAAGAAACAAGCCGATTACCGGGAAAAGATACAAAAGAACCTTCGCATCATCCGAAAAATAAAATTGAATGATTGATATAATGATGAGTAGGGAAATGGTAAGAAGTAGACAAGTTATAAAATATTTACCTAAAGAAAATCTCTGTATGATTTTAGATGTGATCGTTCTTCCGGCATAAGAAAACAGGGCTAAAAATGAGGAAGCCTGCAATGCAAAAAATGAGTTTACCTTCAAATGATCTTTATAAAAAGCTGGTAACCAGGAGTTGAAACTCTGTTCTGTAAAAACAATAAAAAAGATTACCGCAAAAAATACGACAACCGATGTTTTTCCGAAGCCTGATAAGTCGGGAAGCAACCAGGGATTTTTATTTTCCGGTTCGGATATTTTTAGTTTTGAAAAAAGATACACCGTAAAGAATGAAATCAGTGATATAAATATAAACCCGAATTTCCAGAATTCACCATATTTACTTGAAATAAGCCACCCAAAACCTGTATTGACCACAAAAATTCCAATCATGAAAGAAGCTTCCACACTGTTCATGGTTTTGGCAAGAGATTTTTCTTCGATCATATTATTCCGGATAATTCCGTAAACACAGATTTTTCCTAGTGCAAAACAAGTCCCGATTATCGCAAACCAAAGTTTATAAAACCAGAATACTTTTACAAATGGAAGAATAAGTGAACAGATGGCAACAAACAAAAGCGAAAAAACGAGTGATTTTTTTGTTCCGAATCTGCTGATGAAATTTACTGCAAAAAGTGAAATAAAAGCAATGGGAATATCCTTAAATGATTCTAAAAAACCTAACTTATCATAAGTAATATTTTCCTGTGAAAGCTGAATGATAATGATGCCCATGCAATTCAAAACCATTGAGAAAATAAGGAAAGTTAGCTTCAACGGAAGAGAAATATTGGGCTGCTTGAGATTCATTTTGGGGATAAATTTTTAGCTAAGAATTGAATTTTTTACTTTGTTTTGCCTGATTTGATAGGCTTTAAAGTCCCAAAAATACAGGAAATATTAAAATAATTATTAAATAAATGTTAAATGTTCAAAAAAAAATATATTTTTATTGTCTCAATTTGAGAATTAAAAAACAAACTGTATATGAATGTAAAAATATCAAGAAGTATCGGGCTGGTTGCAGCGCTTTACTTTACGGCAAATTTCCATGCACAAACAGCGCCGAAAGACACTGTTCAGAAAGAACAGAAAATTGAGGAAGTGGTTGTAATTGGTTACGGATCCGTTAAAAAATCAAACCTTACCAGTGCCGTTTCTACAGTGAAGTCTGAAACTTTTGATGACAGACCGATTTACAACGTCGGTCAGGCATTACAAGGTAATGCAGCCGGAGTCAACGTCATTCAGTCTTCAGGAAAACCGGGAGCTGCAATTGATGTAAAAATCAGGGGTAATAACTCTATTTCTTCGAGTGTAAACCCTTTATATGTTGTTGATGGAATTCAGACGTTTGATATTAGTGGAATTAATCCCGACGATATTACCGATATGACAATTCTGAAGGATGCAACTTCTGCTGCAATTTATGGTATTAATGGTTCTTCAGGAGTAGTGATTGTTACTACAAAAAGAGGGAAAGCAAACAAACCGCAGTTAGGTTTCAATGCTTACTGGGGTATGTCTAAAACCGTTAATAATATTGATGTTTTAAATCTAGATCAGTATAAAACGTTAATGGCGGAAATAAATCCTTCTTACTTAACAACCATTAACAATCCAAGATATGAAGGTATTAATACTAACTGGAGAGACGAAGTATTTAGAACAGGTTTTGATCAGAACTATAATGTTAATTATTCTTTCGGTAACGAAAATGTAAGAGCATACACTGCTTTGGGTTATCAGGGAATCGACGGGATAATTGATCCTGCAAGATTCGACAGAGTTTCGGCAAAAGCAAATTTAGACGCTAAAATAGCTCCCTGGATCAAACTTACGGCGAATTTTAATTATATTAATACCGGATTAAAAAACACCAACGATAATCTTGGTACTTCAAGAGGAGGAGTTATTTTAAGTGCGTTGAATACACCAGCTTTTCTTCCTATTTACGGCAGTCAGCTTGCGATAAGAGACAAAGATACTGCAGGAAATTACTTGGATGGTTATAAAGACGGACAATTTGCTTTAAACCCATTCCAGTCTTCTTGGGAAAACCCTGTGGCTTATCAGTCAAGACAAAACGAGACTCGTACACAGCGTTTTTTAAGCAATTTAGGCTTAGAAGTAAACATTCTTAAAAACTTAGTTTGGAAGCCAACAGTTTCGTTTGATTTTATAGATGTAACAAATGATCAGTTTACTGATGGTTACCAGACGAGTTACGGAAGACAGCAAAAAGGTATTGGAGGCAAATATTTATCTACTTATCAGGATTTAAATATTGAAAACACCTTAACTTATACTATAAAATCAGGAATTCATGATTTAGCTTTATTAGGTGGAAATCAGATCCATGAAAAGAGAAACTCATGGAATAATTTTGAAGGAAACAACTTTCCTGAAGGCACAACTTTCTTTGATTATAATACAGTAATTGATAATAAGCGTGAAAGTCTTGTAAAAGAACATTTGAGAGAATTATCATTCTTCGGAAGAGCTCTGTACACCTATGATAACAAGTATACTATTATGGGAGTTTTCAGATATAACGGAAGTTCAGCTTTAGCTCCCGGAAATAAATGGGGATTCTTCCCTGGAGTTTCAGCAGCGTGGACTGTATCTAATGAAGATTTCTTAGCTGACAATAAAATCTTATCCGAATTAAAATTGAGAGGAGGATGGGGACAAAGTGGTAATGCTTCAGGAATTCCTCCATATTCTCATTATAACCTTGAAAGAAATTCACGTGTAGGTCCAGATGGTGTCTGGTACAGTTATCAGTGGGATAGTAGTGACTTGGGTTGGGAAACAACTACGGATGCAAACATAGGTTTAGATTTTGGCTTCTTAAACAATAGAATTAAATTGAGCATAGATGCTTACAAAAGAAAAACCAAGGACTTAATTGTTCCTATTTCATTCGAAAGTGCTGGTATCGGAAACATTCTTAAGAATATTGGCAGCATGGAAAACAAAGGTTTAGAATTTGCTCTAAACACGCAGAATTTCAAAGGAGAAAACTTTAATTGGAGCACAAATTTCAATATTTCATTTACAAAAAATAAGGTATTAGATTTAAATTATAGACCAAACATTGATGTAGCAAATATTGAAACGGTTGGAGCTAATTTAGTAAGATTTACACCTGGTCAGGCAATAAGTTCTTTTTACGGTTATCAAGTGAGTCATGTCGATTCTCAAACAGGTGATTTGGTATACAAAGATAATAATGGAAATGGAATTTTTGACCCCAATGACAGAACAATAATAGGAAATCCAAATCCGGAGTTCAGTTTTGGTTTCAGCAATAATTTTTCATATAAAAACTGGTATTTAGATGTTTTGGTGACCGGATCTTACGGAGGTGAAATTTACAATGCTTCAAGATTTGATCTTGAAATGATGAATGATTTTAAAAATCAATCTACAGCGGTCTTAGACAGATGGACTACTCCTGGACAAATTACAAATACACCAAGGGCTAATTCTCCAACTTCGCAGTATGTATCTGATAGATTTGTGGAAAATGGTTCTTTCCTTAAAATTAAGAGTGCTACACTTGGCTATAATTTCTTAAGTCCCTTCAAAGGTGTAAGTAAGATAAATCTCTATATTACGGGACAAAATCTACTAACTTGGACAGATTATACAGGTTTTGATCCTGAAGTAAATGCATTCAATACAACAAATGGTGTTTCAGGTGTTGACTACGGAACTTATCCTCAGGTAAGAACTTTTATTTTCGGTCTTAAAGCTAATTTTTAATTTAAATTCTCATGAAAATTAATAAAACAATATACTATTTTCTACTTGGAGCAACTTTAACTCTAGGAACAACTTCTTGTAGTGATTATTTGGATACGGAGCCACTTACTGATAGAGCAGTGCCGAATAATGATACTCCCTACACAAAAGCGGATCAAGCGGAAGGTTTGATGACTGTTATCTACACAGATTTGGGTAACGAATACTGGCAGTTAGATTATTTTTTTAATGGTGATGCGCAAACGGATGTAGCTCATGCAGGAAGTGATAATATTCAAAATTTTCAAATTGATGAATACAGAATTATCGCAACCAATTCAAACGTTAACAGAGACTGGAATTATTTGTTCAGATTTATCAATAATTGTAATAAAGTTCTAAATTACGTAGATAATATTTCGGATCCTGCACTTTCAAATTCTCGAAAAGCGGAAATGAAAGCTGAAGCTGCGATTATGCGAGCAATGTACAATTTCCACGGAGTACAATTGTGGGGAGATTTTCCTTTAGTAACAAAAGCAGTTGTTGGAGTAAATGCAGATAATTTTGATGAAGTATATAGTCAGGTTTATCCAGCAAGAAAGCCTGTCAATGAGGTTTATAATTTAATCATTTCAGATTTGGAAGGAGCTATTGCGAATGCTCCTGCGAGTTCAAATAAATATAGAGCTACAAAAGGTTTAGCTATGGCTCTATTGGCGAAAGTATATGCAACAAAACCAAATCCTGATTATGCAAAAGTTATCGATTATACAACCCAATTAATGGGACAAGGATATTCATTACTTCCAAGTTACGATCAACTTTTTGATGGTAATCATGAAGCCAATGCAGAATCTATTTTTGAATCTAATGGTAATGCAGGTAATCTTTGGGCATGGGGATCTTCAATGTTTTACGGAACAGACTGGAAAAAATTTAATACTCCTTCTTATGATCTAGTGAATACTTTTAATACAGAAGGAGATAATGTTAGAAAAAATTCTAGTGTTTGGTTTTCTCCGACTACGGTAAGCTGGTCAGATAATTTCTGGGCAAGTAATAATTTTCCTTTTATGTATAAAATGAGAATAACGACTGGGCATCAGAATTTTTATGTGATGAGATATGCCGATTTATTATTAATCAGAGCGGAAGCTTTGGTTCGTCAAGGTAATTTCACAGATGCTGCAGCGCTGGTGAACCAAGTGAGAGCAAGAGCGAGTTCAAGTTTAACACCTATTACAATTGCTAATACTGATGACGGAATTAATAAGATTCTTAAAGAAAGAAAGTTAGAATTAGCATTCGAAGGTCATCGTTGGTTTGATTTGAAAAGAACAGGAAAATCAATTGAAATTCTTTCTCAACAAAGGAATGCAGCTGGTAACTTATTACCATATGTAAATAATTTGAACCAAAACAGATTATTGTGGCCTATACCACAGACGCAAATGGATAATAACCCTAATTTAATTCAAAATCCTGGATATTAAATATGTCAAATAAGAATTCATATAGTTTCTTTTTAAAGAGTACTGCACTGCTATTTAGCGGTGTGGTACTTTTATCTTTAACGTCTTGTAAATCGACAATAAATACGAAAGATCAGGTTCAATCCTGGTTGACGAAAGGAGATGAGAGCGTAAAATTACAGCAACAATTACCTTTAGTTTTTGTAAATACATCCAACAACTTTCAGAATATTGAAATTGACGACACTCAAAAGTTTCAATATGTTGATGGTTTCGGATATACATTAACGGGCGGAAGTGTCGAAGTAATTAATCGTCTTTCACCAACGAAACGAAAAACTTTGTTGAACGAACTTTTCGGGAAAGATGAAAATTCAATTTCCATCAGTTATTTGAGATTAAGCATTGGTGCATCTGATTTGGATGGTGAAGTTTTTTCTTATGACGATTTGCCTCAAGGTCAAACTGATCCAAGTTTATCAAAATTCAGTTTGGCGAGAGATAAAGATTTAATTGCAATGTTGAAAGAAATTTTAGCCATCAATCCAAAAATCAAGATCATTGCAGCACCTTGGTCGCCACCGGTTTGGATGAAAGATAATGGGAAATCAGTTGGGGGAAGTCTTAAACCTGAATTTTATGATGCTTATGCAAAATATTTTGTCAAATATATTCAGGGAATGCAGAAAGAAGGAATTATCATTGATGCGGTAACTCCTCAAAACGAGCCGTTACATCCGGGAAATAATCCTAGTTTGTTGATGGTTTCTGATCAGCAGAGAGATTTTATCAAGCAAAGTTTAGGTCCGATTTTTAAATCTAATAATATTAAAACTAAAATTGTCGTTTACGATCACAATTGTAACAAACCCGAATATGCCATCAACATTTTAAATGATGGTGAAGCAAACCAATATATCGATGGTTCAGCTTTTCATTTATACGAAGGTGATATTTCAGCTTTGAGTACAGTTCATAATGCACACCCTAATAAAAATTTATATTTCACAGAGCAATGGACGGGTGCAAAAGGTACTTTCAATGAAGATTTAAACTGGCATACCAAAAATGTTGTGATTGGTTCTATGAGAAATTGGAGCAAAATCGCTTTAGAATGGAATCTTGCCAACGACACTGAATTTAAACCCCATACGCCCGGAGGTTGTACAGAATGTAAAGGTGCAATTACGGTTTCAGATAAAGAGAATTTTACGAGAAATGTAGGGTATTATATTATCGCTCACGCATCAAAATTTGTTCCTACCAATTCTCAGAGAATATCTTCAACGCAGACGGATAACCTGTCTACAGTGGCCTTTAAAACCTCTGAAGGAAAAACGGTTTTAATAGTTCAGAATTACAGCAAGACAAATGAAAATTTTAATATTAAATATAACAACAAAACAGCTCCTGTAAACATTACAGCAAGTTCGGTTGCAACTTATGTTTTTTAAATTTTAAAAATGACACATTTAGATGTTTTGAGAATGAAAACTCTGTGTTCTTTGTTAAGTGAAATCGAAGATTCGACATAGTCAAACACCTTTGCGAACTTAAAAATCAACAGCATAATTTTCAAAAAAAATCTTTGCGCTCTTTGTGTTAAAATTTAAAGTTAGAGCAAAATTAAATTACAATGAAAAAACTTTATTTCATACTAGCATTTACAGCATTCGGATTCAATGCCTTTGGGCAAAAGACAATCGATCAGAAGGTTTCTGAGCTATTGTCTAAAATGACTTTAGAAGAAAAAGTAGGGCAATTAGTTCAATACAGCGGGTTTGAATATGCGACAGGTCCTCAGAATTCCAACTCTGCAAATGTTTTGAATGAAATAAAACAAGGTAAAGTAGGTTCTATGCTGAATGTAGCAGGAGCAGAAGAAACACGTGCTTTTCAAAAATTAGCTTTGCAGTCAAGGTTAAAAATTCCTTTGTTATTCGGTCAGGACGTTATTCACGGATACAGAACAACTTTTCCTGTAAATCTTGGACAGGCTGCAAGCTGGGATTTAGGTTTAATTGAAAAATCTGAAAGAATCGCCGCAACAGAAGCCTCAGCCTACGGAATCCACTGGACTTTTGCTCCAATGGTTGACGTTGCCAGAGATCCGAGATGGGGTAGAGTGATGGAAGGTTCGGGTGAAGACACATATTTGGGAACTCAGATTGGTTTAGCAAGAATCAGAGGTTTTCAAGGAAAAGGACTTGGAAATATTGATGCTATCATGGCTTGTGCAAAGCATTTCGCAGCGTATGGAGCAGCAGTTGGCGGAAGAGATTACAATTCTGTTGACATGAGTTTAAGACAATTGAACGAAACTTATCTTCCACCTTTCAAAGCTGCTGCAGAAGCGGGAGTTGCCACTTTTATGAATTCTTTTAATGATATCAACGGAATTCCAGCAACGGCAAACAAATATATTTTAAGAGATCTGTTAAAAGGAAAATGGAATTATCAGGGTTTTGTGGTTTCAGATTGGGGAAGTATCGGCGAAATGGTTCCTCACGGGTACGCAAAAGACAATAAAGAAGCTGCCGAAAAAGCAATCATTGCAGGAAGCGATATGGATATGGAAAGTCGTGCTTATATGGCTGAACTTCCAAAGTTGGTTCAGGAAGGAAAAGTTGATCCGAAGTTGATTGATGATGCGGCAAGAAGAATTTTAGTTAAAAAATTCGAGATGGGATTATTTGATGATCCTTACAGATTTAGTAATGAAAAAAGGCAGAAAGAACAGTTAAACAATCAGGAAAACAGAAAATTCGGAAGAGAATTTGGTTCAAAAAGTATTGTTTTATTGAAGAATCAAAAGAATATTCTTCCGCTTTCAAAAACTACAAAAACGATTGCATTGATCGGGCCTTTCGGAAAAGAAACTTCTGCCAATCACGGTTTCTGGTCAATCGCTTTTAAAGATGATAATCAAAGAATCATTACTCAGTTTGACGGAATTAAAAATCAGTTAGACAAAAACTCAACTTTATTGTACGCAAAAGGTGCCAATGTTGATGATCAGGATAAATCAATGTTTGCTGAAGCGGTGGAAACGGCAAAAAAAGCAGATGTTGTGATCATGACTTTAGGCGAAGGTCACGCAATGAGCGGTGAAGCGAAAAGTAGAAGTAACCTACATTTCACAGGAGTTCAGGAAGATTTATTAAAAGAAATTGTAAAAACCGGAAAACCGATTGTTTTAATGATCAACGCAGGAAGACCTTTGGTTTTTGACTGGGCTGCAGACAATATTCCGACGATTGTTTACACTTGGTGGCTTGGAACCGAAGCAGGAAATTCTATCGCAGACGTACTTTTCGGAACAGTAAACCCTGGAGGGAAATTACCAATGACTTTCCCTAGAACGGAAGGGCAAATTCCTGTGTATTACAATCATTATAATACGGGAAGACCAGCAAAAAATAATACGGACAGAAATTACGTTTCGGCTTACATCGATTTGGATAATGATCCGAAATTTCCGTTTGGCTATGGTTTAAGTTATACTCAGTTTAAATATTCTGATATGAATTTAAGTTCAACAAACCTTAAAGGAAATCAGACGTTGAATATTAGTATAAATGTTTCCAACACCGGAAATTATGATGGGGAGGAAGTGGTGCAGTTATACATCAGAGATTTGTTCGGAAAAGTGGTAAGACCTGTGAAAGAATTGAAAAATTTCCAAAAAGTGTTCATCAAAAAAGGAGAAAGTAAAACCGTAAACTTTACGCTGACTCCGGAAAATTTAAAATTCTACGATGATGCATTAAACTATGATTGGGAATCCGGAGAATTTGATATTATGGTCGGAACCGATTCTCAAAATGTTCAGACCAAAAGAATAAACTGGTTAAAATAAATACAAGTTTTCATTACTAAGAGCGGGATAAAACCCGCTTTTGGTGGTAAAAAAAGTTTTTAATTAGACAACACATTTGTCATTCTGAAATCTTTAGATTCGACGTAGTCAAAGAATGTAAATAATCTTTGTAGAGATGCTTCCATCATGACAAAATTTGATTATAAAAATATTAACGGTTGTCATTCTGAACGAAACAAAGTGTAGTGAAGAATCTATTTCAAATTATAATAGAGATTCTTCCTTCGTCAGAAATCTTTAGATTCGGCGTAGCCAATGACAAATTTTGGAGATAATTAATTTTTAAGATTTATTTAAATAAAAACTTTGCGTTAAAAAAAGCGGTATTAAACATTAAACTCAAAACTTTGAATATGAAAATTCAAAATATCATAACCATTCTAATCGGAGGAGTTTTTCTTTTTTCTGCTTCAAATTGTGCTTCAAACAAGCCCGATTCCAGCAGAAAATTAATCTGGAATGATGAATTCAACGGGAAAGGTTTACCAGATTCCACAAAATGGAATTACGATGTCGGAGGTGATGGTTACGGAAATAATGAAGCTCAGTTCTACACCAAAAATCGTTTAGAAAATGCAAGAGTGGAAGATGGAAATCTTATAATCGAAGCTAAAAAAGAAGACTGGGAAAAGAATAAATACACTTCAGCAAGATTGTTAACAAAAGGAAAATTCTCCTTTCAATATGGAAAGGTTGAAGTTCGTGCAAAGCTTCCGAAAGGTCGCGGAACATGGCCTGCCATCTGGATGATGAGCGAAAATATGAAGAAATGGCCGGACGATGGGGAATTGGATATCATGGAACACGTTGGTTTTAATCAAGGTTATATTCATGCTTCGGTTCATACTAAAAAGTACAATCATATTATCGGAACTCAGAAAACTGATACGTTGATCATGAAAGATGCAAGCGAAAAATTTCATGTCTATAAAGCGGATTGGACACCTGAAAAAATTGATGTTTACATTGATGATCAAAAGTTTTTCACCTATGAAAATAAAGAAAAAACGTATGAAGCGTGGCCTTTTGATCAGCCGTATTATATCATTTTAAATCTGGCAGTCGGTGGATTTTGGGGCGGAAAAGAAGGAATTGATGACACAATTTTTCCGCAGAAATATTATATTGATTATGTAAGAGTCTATCAGAATAAAAAGTAAACGTTGCAAAATTCCCCTCCTTTGGAGGGGTGGATAAATTTTCGAGGAAATTTAGACGGGGTGGTTTAAATATAAATAGAAAAAAGAAGAAGAAATAAATGAAAAAGCTAATTGTAAGTTGTTTTGTAATCGGAATTGTATTCAGTGCAAACGCACAAAATTATTGGAAAAAAAATGCGGGAAAAACAGCGAAAGTAATTTTCACTAATTCTAAGACCAACGAAAAAATGGTTGATAAGGGAGTGGTGAAATTTGAAAAAATGGCTCAGCCAAAAGAAACTGATGCTTGTATTTTTGTAGATCCAGATTTTAAATATCAAAAACTGATCGGAATCGGTGGTGCGATCACAGATGCATCGGCTGAAACTTTTTATAAACTTTCAAAGAATAAGCAGAAAGAAATTATTGATGCTTATTATGGTAAAAATGGGTTGGGATACACGGTTGTTCGTACCAACATGAATTCGTGTGACTTCTCAAGCGATTCTTATACGTATGTAACAGAAAATGATCAATCATTAAAATCATTCAACGTTGCGCATGATGAAAAGTATAAAATTCCATTAATTAAAGAAGCTCAAAAGGCAATTGGAAAAGATTTCACCTTTTACTTTTCGCCTTGGAGCCCGCCGGCTTGGATGAAATCAAACAAAAGTATGTTAAAAGGCGGAAGACTGGAAAATGCTCTCTACCAAACTTGGGCAGATTATTATGTGAAATTCATCAAAGAATATGAAAAAAGAGGAATCAATGTTTGGGGATTGACGATTCAGAATGAGCCGATGGCAACGCAGACTTGGGAATCCTGTATTTATACTGCCGAAGAAGAAGGAGCTTTTCTTAAAAATAATTTAGGACCAACACTTTGGAAAAACGGTTTTAAAGATAAAAAGGTGATGATTTGGGATCATAACAGAGATTTGATCTACCAAAGAGCTACAACTACTTTGAGCGATCCTGAAACTTCAAAATACGCCCATGGAATCGGCTATCACTGGTACGAAACATGGAATAATAAAACACAGCTTTTCGATAATTTATTGGAAACTCAAAGAGCTTTTCCGGATAAGTTTTTGGCGTTTACGGAAGGTTGTAAAGAGCAATTTGATATGTCAAAAATTTACGATGTAAGCTTAGGCGAATTGTACGGAAGAAATATGATCAACGATTTCAACAAAGGAACCGCTTTATGGACGGATTGGAATGTACTTCTTGACGAAACAGGCGGACCAAACCACGTTGGAAACTTCTGTTTTGCACCAATCATCGCTGATACAAAAACAGGGGAAGTTCATTATACGTATGAGTATTATTATGTTGGTCACGTTTCCAAATTCATTAAGCCAAATGCGCAAAGAATCGGAAGCTCATCCAATAGAGCTGCTTTAACTTCAACAACTTTTATGAATGAAAATGGACAGTTAGTTACTGTCATCATGAACGACTCTGACAACGATATCGATACCAATCTTTGGATCGAAGGAATGTCGGCCAAGTTATCTGCACCTGCGCACTCTATACAGACTGTAATTTTATAACACTTCATATTAATATTTTTATTATGTTTCGGCGGAGCCTTTGGCTCCGCCGAAACTGTTTATATAGGGTTCAAATGATCATAAATACTATGTTTTAAGTATAATTTATAATGATGTAAAAAAAAATCGCGTGGTATGTAATTTTGTATTATTTTTAACAGACCTTAAATTAACACAAAATAATTATGAAAACAGTAAGCACAAACGACGAGTTTATTGCTGGTTTACAGCATCTTCCCAAACCGCATTACCCATTTCCCGATTTTACTCATCCCGATATGCAAAAACAGCGGGAAGAATATTACGAATGGATCGACAAAGAATATGCGTTCCAAAGTACAGAAGCCAGAGAAAAGCACAAGAAACATCACCTTACAGATATTGCTGCAAGAGGATGCCCATTCTTGAAAGATATTGCAGAATTACGACCTTTGGCGAATTATACAGCAAACGGAGCAATGATGGATGATTATTTTGATCGTTGTTCGCGTGATGAAATGTATCAGATAATGAACAAGATTATTGCTTTATTATCAGGTGAAGATACTCAGGAGCCCAAAGAAAACGGAATATTTCATTTGTTCTGGATTTTGAGACAGGATGCCGTGAAATGCGGAATTCCTGAAAAAATATATAAAAGATTTGTAAAGTCAATCAAGGATGTTTTAATTGGTTATTCTGAAGAAAAAGTATACTATCGAACCAATACAGTTCCACCGTTGTCAGTTTATCTTCTTATCAGGGAAGCGACAAGCGGAGTTCAGCCATATTGCGATTATGTGGTATTACAGAAAGAATACCGAAATCTTCCTGAAGAAATTTTTGATCATCCTCATATAAAACGCATTTACAGCCTCTGCTCATTAATGATCGGAATACATAATGATATTATTTCATTGCCAAAAGAACTTCAGAGAGAAGGTGATACGATGAATATTGTAAAAGTTTTGCAGAAAGAGAATAATTTATCATTATTTGACGCTTATAAAAAATCTATGGAAATTCATGATGAATATTTGAAAGAATTTTTAATCTTACAGGAGCATCTTCCACCATTCGGAGAGCATCAAAACAATGTCTACAATTACATACAGGATCTTGGAATTATGATTGCCGGAGTATACGCATGGCATACAAACGACACTTCCAGATATGTGAACGGAGGATATGTAGAAGGTGAATTTCCCGGTTGGAATCAATAAACATAAGTATAAATACTAAAAACAAAAACCCATGTCAATGCATGGGTTTTATATTATATCCTTAAAATAAATTAATTTTCAACATCATATTTACTGATTACTTTCTGAGTAACACCAGAGCTACTGAAGCCACCATCGTGGAAAAGATTCTGCATCGTCACTTTTTTAGTCAAATCAGAGAAAAGAGTTACACAATAGTCTGCGCATTCAAGAGCTGTAGCGTTTCCTAGCGGAGACATATCTTCAGCATATCCTAAGAAACCTCCGAATCCTTTTACACCGCTTCCTGCAGTTGTAGGAGTAGGAGATTGTGAAACAGTGTTTACACGTACTTTTCTTTCACCCCAATAATTTCCGAAAGTTCTTGCAATACTTTCAAGATACGCTTTGTTGTCAGACATATCGTTGTAATCAGGGAATGTTCTTTGTGCTGCAATGTAAGTAAGCGCCAAAATACTTCCCCATTCGTTCATACAGTCTTTTTCGTACGCCACTCTCATTACTTTGTGGAAAGAAACAGCAGAGATATCCCAGCCTTTTTCCAACCAGTCGTAGTTCATTTCTGTATAATGTTTTCCTTTTCTAACGTTGATAGACATACCGATAGAGTGAAGGATGAAGTCTATTTTACCAAATTTTGCAACAGCGGCATCAAAAAGTTTTTCAAGATCTTCAATAGAAGTTGCATCTGCACCGATTACCTCAGAACCTGTTTTTTCTGCTAAACCATTAAGTTCTCCCATTCTAAGAGCGATAGGAGCGTTTGACAGGATGAATTCTGCGCCTTCTTCGTGGCATCTTTCAGCAACTTTCCATGCGATAGATTGTTCATTAAGGGCTCCAAAAATAATTCCCTTCTTGCCTTTAAGTAAACCGTATGACATAATTTTTTAATGTTTATTGATGTACAAATGTAGCAATAATTTGTGTTTAGAGCATAATAAAAAACGAAGCCTTCACTAAAAAGACTCCGTTTTCTTTGATAATATATAAAAGACTAATAAACTAATTTGTTTTTTTATTCCATTCTGCCTTTACATCTTCTGCTGCATCCTTTGTTTTTTCCCAAGCTTCGTTGGCTCCGTCTTTAATATCTTCCCAAGTTTCGGCTGCGTTAGCTTTTACCCTGTCGAGCCAGTCTTCCTGGCTTGCCTCTTCATCATTGTTTCTTTTTTCGTTGATATAATCTCTTGCTCTGTCTGCAAGATCATTGATTTTCCATTTCGCATCGTTGGCTGCATTTCTCAAAGAATTTTCTGTGTTGTCAACAGCTTTTTCGGCTTTGTTATAATCTTGGTTTTCCATAATAATGATAATTTAAGTGTGTTATGACAATCATTAAACAAGAACTGTTCCTAACAAAAATATCGACTGTTAAATTTTTCATAATCTTATACTGCAGATCTGTCGATGCTTTTAGTACGGAGACAAACAATGATTAATGAAAAATAAAACAGGATTCCAAAATTTGAAATCCTGTTTACTTTAGTTGATAATTCTTTCAAGAACCCATTCGATGAGATTCTTTTCTGAAGCGTGGTGATCAGAAGAAAACTCACCTCGTCTTCTGTTGGCGATGACATTATTTACGGTAATAGCTTTATGCCCTAACAATTTTGAGAACGCATAAATGGCAGAAGTTTCCATTTCAAAATTGGTAATTCCCAGATCATTCAAAGTTTCAAGAAATTTGTCATCCAGAGCTTTCAGACGGAGCTGTCTTCCCTGTGGAGCATAAAATCCCGGGAAAGTAGCTGTATTTCCATGGTATTTTGCATCTTTATACAATTCGCCCAATTCTTCAGACCACTCAGAGAAATAAAGCATCGGCTTAATCTTCTGATATGGAAATTTGTCTAAAAACTGCTTCGAAAATTCATTTTCAAAATGATAATCTTGATAAAAGTGCATTAAACCATCTAAACCAACTACATTCTGGGTAACAAGCATGTTATCAACCTGAACATCAGGATTTACGCTTCCGCAAGTTCCCATTCTGAACAATTCCAGAGCTTTGTGTTCAGTTTTAAATTCTTTCTGCTTCAAATCTATATTTACTAAAGCATCAAGCTCATTCATCACAATATCGATGTTCTCCGTACCAATTCCTGTAGACATTACAGAAATTCTTTCACCACGCAAAGTTCCGGTGTGGGTATAAAATTCTCTTTTGTTTTTTTTTGATTTCTACTTTGTCAAAATATTTAGAAACCTTAGGAACTCTGTCGGGATCACCAACCAGAATAATTTTATCGGCAATATCTTCAGGTAAAAGATTAAGGTGATAGACGCTTCCGTCATCGTTCAGAACCAATTCTGAAGCTGCAAGTTTATTTAGCATAGTTTATTTTTAATTATAAAATGAATATCTGTTTTAATTTTTGGGGATTTAAAATTAGTGAATTTTAAATGAAATAAATATAAACATTATTTAATTCCTTGTTAAAACTGTGGTAATCTTAGGATGATAGTTTTGCGTTTAATTTTTTCTATGAAATCTTATCCTATAGTTATTTTAGTCTTATTAACAACGATTTTCGTCATGTCATTCAATACTGTTGATAAAGGCCACTCCATTGAAAGCAGTTTTATCAGAAACGGATTGTCTGATTTTAAGTTTAAGCTTGAAAGTTTAAAAGCTGATGTTGAGCTCTTTAAAGAAGATAAAATAAGTCTGGAAGAGCTTCAGAAATCATTAAGCAATACAAGAAATTCTTACAAGGAAATAGAATTCTATATTGCCTATCATTACCCGGAATTCTCAAAAACACATCTTAATGCAGCTCCTTTATTCAGAATAGAAGCGGCAGGAACAACAGCCTATACTTTACCTCCGGAAGGATTACAGGTTTTGGATGAACTGATTTTTTCTGATGAAGCTGCCGAACAAAAAGACAAAATCTCTGAAATCACGGGTTATTTATATAATAATTATAACAATTTTTATGCAAGCACGATAAAAAACGGAACCAGTCAGGGGAAAAATAAAACGCTTCCTTTAAGAATAGAATTGATCAGAATCTATACTTTGGGACTTACCGGTTTCGATACTCCGGGATCTCTTAATATTTCTGAAGAAGCAAGTTTTGCTTTTCAGGGAATGAAAAAATACATCAAAGACGATCCGTATTTTGATAATTACAATAAAAAAAATGTTAACAGAATGTTTTCTGATGCCATCTTGTATCTTTCAAAAAATAAAGATTTTGAAAGTTTCGACCGCATAGAATTTTATAAAAAACATTTACAGCCAATCTATGAAGAATTGGGGAAATGGGACGGAAATGCAGATGATTTGAAAGAATTTTCCGGCTGGAATGCCTCCAATAAAAACTTTTTCAGTAGCGATTTTCTTAACCCTTATTTTTTTACTTTGCTTAAAGGTTCCGAAGACAATGCTGACCTGAGAAGTTTAGGAGAGAAAATATTTTATGATATAAGTTTAAGCGACAATGGTAAAATGAGTTGCGCAACCTGCCACTTACCCGAAAATGCATTCACAGATCTTAAAACTAAATCTTTGAGCAATGCAGAAGGAAAAACGGTTTTAAGAAATTCACCATCCCTTTATAATGCTGTCTTCGCTAAAAGATTCTTCTATGATATGAGAGCTTATTATCTTGAACAACAGGCAGAACATGTTATTTATAACTCAGAAGAATTTAATACAAGCTATGAAAGCATCATCAAAAAATTAAAATCAAATCCTGAATACAAGCAGGCATTTAAAAAAGCCTACAAAAACGCAAATATTGATAAACAGACTTTTTCAAAAGCGTTGAGTTCTTATGTGGCTTCATTATATTCTTTCGACAGCGATTTCGACCGGTTTATGAGAAATGAAAAAGAAATTTCTGATGACGCCAAAAAAGGATTTAATCTTTTCATGGGGAAAGCAAATTGTGCAACATGTCATTTCGCACCGTTGTTTTCGGGGCTTGTTCCGCCATTTTTTAATGAAAATGAATCTGAAGTTTTGGGAGTTACCAAAAAACCTGTTCAGAATTTACCTTTAGAAATAGATTCGGACAGAGGAAGAATAAAAAGTAATGTAAAAAAAGAAGATTCATGGATCTATGAAAACTCTTTTAAAACAACAACCGTAAGAAATATTGCCCTTACGAAACCCTATTTTCACAACGGCGCATTCAATACATTGGAAGAAGTTCTGGAGTTTTATAATCAGGGCGGGGCAGAAGGTCTTGGTTTAGAAATAAAAAATCAGACTTTACCCGCAGATAAACTGGATCTTTCTCCGACTGAAATAAAGCAGATCATCGCTTTTCTGAACGCTCTTACCGACATTAGTAAAACAAAATCTAAATAAAAATTCTAATTGGTTTTTCATCCTTAGATAATTTAACAATTATTTAATGCTCGTAACATTAGGTTTTTAATTTGTTAATTTTTAACGTTGTTTATTTAAAACCCTATTAATAAAGGCTTCGCAAGAAAAAAATAGTTTTGCATCAGAAATAATAAAAGTATTAAAAATGAAGAAAAAACTACTTACAGTTGCAATGCTTGCTTTAGTTACGAGCTCTGCAATGCAGGCTCAGACTACAATTTTCGGTCTTGCAAGTTCTTGGCGTTTTAATGACGCAGACGTTGCACTTCCTGCAACATGGAAAAACACTAATTATGATGTTTCAACATGGTCATCAGGAAACGGACCGCTTGGTTACGGAGATCCTGTAACAACTGCTTTCGTATCAGGTGTTGATACTGCTTATCTTACAAAAGATTTTACGGTAAACTTAGCAGATCTTACCAATACAATGGAATTAGGTGTAAGACGAGACGACGGTATTATCGTTTATCTGAACGGTGAAGAAGTAATCCGAGACAATATGCCTTCAGGAACAATTTCTCACAGTACTTTTTCCAGCACAACAATAGATGGCGGAGCAGAAACGGCGATTAATACTTTCTCAATCCCTAAAAGTAAATTTGTTCAGGGAGTTAACAGAATTTCAATCGAATTACACAACAGAAGTGCATCCAGTTCAGATTTGACCATTGATGCTTATTTAAAAACAGTAGCTACAACTACGCCACCTCCTACAAATACCTGTACGGGAACTCACATCAGTTGTTTCACTTCAATAGTTCCTACCAACCAGACTTCAAAACTAATTATTCCGGCAGAGCACAAATTCCAGATGATCCTTAAAGAAGGAGATGCTTATACAGAAGGTGGAGGATTAGTAGGCGGACAAAACGATTTCACAGGTTATGTTCCTAAAAATGCAAGCAGTACAGACGGTTATTTATCTGTAAATCATGAAACCAATCCTGGTGGAGTGACGATGGCAGAAATAAACTATAATCCTACGACAAAGCTTTGGCAATTAACAAAATCAAGAGGAGTAGATTTCTCTTCTACGAGCTTGGTACAAACCATCAGAAACTGTTCGGGTGGAGTTACACCTTGGGGAACAATTGTTACGGCAGAAGAATCTGTTACCGGAAATGACACCAATGCAGACGGATACAAAGATTACGGATGGTTGGTTGAGATCAATCCTGCAACCGCTCAGGTAATGTCTCATAATTCTAACGGCACAAAAGATAAGCTTTGGCAGATGGGAATCATGAACCACGAAAATGTAGTGGTTAACAATGCAGGAACGACGGCTTATTACGGAGAAGATGGCGGAACACACATGGTTTACAAATATGTAATGGATACCCCAAATAATTTGGCTTCAGGAAATTTATATGTACTGAAATTAGATCAGGGATTATCAGGTGGAGATCCGGTTGCGACTACAGCAACATGGGTTCAGGTTCCAAATAAAACTCAGGCAGACCAAAACAATACGACAACCTTAGCAGAATCTTTAGGCGGAACAAAATTCAACGGAATCGAAGATATTGAAATCAGCCCGATCGATGGTAAAGTTTATTTTGCTGCGAAAGGTCTAAACAAAGTTTACCGTATGCTGGATAACGGGACTACAGCTTCTCAGGTTGAAGTTTTTGTAGGCGGACTAAATACTCAATATTCTTTCAACACGGCACAGGGCGTTAAAACAGAAACTTGGGGTGATGGTAATGATAATTTAACATTCGACGAACTTGGAAATCTTTGGGTTCTTCAGGATGGTGGTAAAAACTATATTTGGGTAGTTGCTCCAACCCACACTCAGGCAAATCCTAATGTAAGATTATTTGCTTCAATGCCTGCAGGTTCAGAACCAACAGGATTGACGTTTACGCCGGATCACAAATTCGGGTTCTTCTCTGTTCAGCATCCGGATTCTTCAATCTCTACCGATATTGATGCAACAGGAAATACAATTGATTACAAAGGTAAATCGGCTACGATGATCATCGCATTGAAGGAGTTTTTAGGAACAACAGGTTCTTTAGGAACATCAGAAGCTATTTCTGAAACAGAAGTTACCGTTTCTCCAAACCCAACTTCAGGTTTAGTGAAAATAGAATCTCCGAAAGCACTTAAAAATCTTTCTGTAACAGCGTACAGCATGGATGGTAAAATTGTTTATACTAAAAAGTTTACAGGATCAAATAGTTCATTAGAACTGGATTTCACTTCACAGCTTCAGGTTTCAAGAGTTTTGATGCTGAACATCGAAGCAGACGGTTTCCAGAAAACGGTTAAAATCCTTAAAAAATAATTACTAATTTTCTTTCTCAGCTGCCGGCATTTTCTTTGTCGGTGGCTTTTTTTATTATGAAAAAATTACTTTTTCTTATTGCCATATTATCTCTGTCAAATATTCAGGCACAGATTGATCCACTAAAATATCCTACTTATACAAATGTAGAAGATGCTCTAAAAAGTGGTAAAACCATTTACAGTATGAGTTTTAGAGATAAAGGCTTATTCAATGTTTCTCCCGAGCTTTCAAAGATGGATTCTCTTTTTTTTCTGAATTTAATGGGAAACAACTTAGAAAAGATGGATGATGAAATTTTTAAGCTGAAACAACTTGAAATATTAAATTTAAACGGAAACAGCATTAAATTTATTCCTGATGAAATTGGTGATCTTAAAAAGCTTACGAGCTTCTCAATGAACCTGAATAGCTTAACCAAGATCAACAATAATTTCGCAAAACTTCAAAATCTGAAAATAGTACATTTCGATGCAAACAATCTGAGTGTATTTCCCGAAGCTCTCATTAAGATTGCAACTCTCGAAGAAATCAACCTTTCAGGTAATCAGATTAGCTTTGTTGAGAAAGATTTACATCAAATTAAAAATTTAAAATACCTCAATCTCGCAGCCAATCAGATCAATGATTTAACGGATGTAAGGTTTCCTGGAAATTTAAAATACCTCGAACTTCAACAAAATTCTATTATAAATCTACCGGAATCAATATTTAAATCTAAAAATCTGGAATTTTTGAATGTCAGTCAAAACAATCTTAAAAAAATTTCACCTAAAGTAAAAGGATTAAAAAATGTAGTAAGTATGAATCTTGCGAACAATCAATTAAAAGATCTTCCTAAAGAATTTAGTAAACTAAAAAATCTCAAAACCCTTATTTTATCCGGAAATCCGATGAATAAAGCGACAATTGATAAGCTTAAGATCTTAATGCCACAGACACAGATTTATTTTTAAATTATCCGCCGACTCTTTTCGTTTTGTAACCCAAATCTTTCAGAATTGCCATGATTTTATCACGGTTATCTCCCTGAATGATAATGGTGTTATCTTTTTCAGAACCGCCGATTCCCAAAGTGGTTTTTATCTTTTTTGAAATCTTTTTCAGATCCTCTTCACTGCCTTCCCAACCTTCAACAATCGTTACAGGTTTTCCGTTTCGGCCTTTTTTTTCAAACTTACAAACCAAAGGTTCTTTCTGCTTAAATTCTTCTTCAGGCATTTCAAAATCCTGCTCTTCATGCTCAGGAAAAAGGTTTTTTAGTTGATCTCGTAAATCCATAAAGCAAAATTATAAATAAAACTTTATTGATTATCATTTTTCATCAAAGCTTTTCATCATTTTTAAACGAAAATTTAAGTCCTTAAATTCTCGAATTCATCATAAAATCGGTAAATTTGTTTGTTAAAATTTAAAAATATAATGTCGAAGAAAGCAATTTTAGCCATTCTTGACGGATGGGGTTTGGGAACAAATCCTGAAGTTTCTGCACTGGCACAGGCAAATACACCATTTATAGATAGCTGTTATCAAAGATTTCCCCACACCACTTTAGAAGCAAGCGGCTTGGCTGTAGGGCTTCCGGCAGGTCAGATGGGAAATTCCGAAGTAGGCCACATGAATTTGGGAGCGGGTAGAGTAGTTTATCAAAATCTGGTAAAGCTGAATATGGCTGTCGAAAACGGAACTTTGGGACAGGAAAAAGTAATTCAGGATGCTTTTGCTTATGCTAAAAAAGAAAACAAAAATGTACACTTTATTGGCTTGGTTTCTAATGGGGGAGTGCATTCGCATATCAATCATTTAAAAGGATTATTGTCTGCTGCAAAAGATTTTGGCTTACATGAAAACGTTTACGTTCATGCTTTTACAGACGGGAGAGATTGCGATCCGCATTCAGGTTTAGGATTCATTGAAGAAATTCAGAATCATATGAATCATACAACCGGAAAATTAGCTTCTGTCATCGGAAGATATTACGCGATGGACAGAGACAGAAGATGGGAACGTGTAAAATTAGCGTATGATGCAATGGTGGAAGGTGTTGGTTTGCAGACAACAGATGCTGTTGCGGCAATTAAACATTCTTATAATGAAAATGTTACTGATGAATTCATCAAACCAATTATTTTAGTAAAAGAAACTCAGATCGGAAACATTGTTCCTGTCGGAAAAATAGTCGATAATGATGTCGTGATTTGCTTCAATTTCCGTACAGACAGAGGAAGAGAAATTACAGAAGTGCTTTGTCAGCACGATATGCCCGAATATTTCATGAGAAAACTTCCGTTGCATTATATTACATTGACGAATTATGATAAAACCTACCAAAATGTAAATGTAGTTTTTGATGAAGAAGTTTTAAAAGACACCATGGGTGAAGTTTTGGAAAGAAACGGAAAAACCCAGATCAGAATTGCTGAGACAGAGAAATATCCTCACGTTACATTCTTCTTTTCGGGTGGTCGTGAAGAGGAGTTTCATGGAGAAAAAAGATTGCTTTGTCCGAGCCCGAAAGATGTCCCGACTTACGATTTAAAGCCTGAAATGTCTGCTTATGAAATCACCAATTCTATTTTACCTGAGCTGGAAAATGAAACAGCAGATTTTATTTGTTTAAATTTCGCAAATACGGATATGGTAGGTCACACCGGAGTTTTTGAAGCGGCTGTAAAAGCTGCCGAAACGGTTGATAAATGTATAGAAAAAGTTGCGACAATGGCTTATGAACATGGTTATGCAGTTTTCATTTTGGCAGATCACGGAAATTCTGATGTCATGATCAATCCAGATGGTTCTCCGAATACACAACACTCAACGAATCTTGTTCCTTTAATTGTGATGGATAAAGATAAAAACTGGAATTTAAAACCCGGAAAATTAGGAGATATGGCTCCAACAATTTTACACACCATGGGCGTTGAAATTCCGGCTGTGATGACAGGAGATATTTTAATAAGCTAAAGTGAATAATAATGTTAGAAAAATACCGTTAT
>Ga0256786_1000265_pt1 | contig 30400 bp, 29 predicted proteins | sample MC6MC0937MT_FD_186053 | JGI IMG/M metagenome (GOLD analysis project Ga0256786, IMG submission 186053) | Metatranscriptome of enriched soil aggregate microbial communities from Iowa State University, Ames, United States - MC6-MC0937-MT... | ecosystem: Environmental > Terrestrial > Soil >...
CCCACCATCTACTCCATTAAAATATTGTTTTACTATCTGTAGCTTTTCTTTAGGAGAAAACTTTCCCATAAAAAATGCACCTCCAATTGTTAATTGTGTCTAACAATTGGGGTGCACATCAATATGAGCTGGCTCTTGATTCTCTCTCTTTTGAGGAAGGAGATTCTTTTCAGTAAATTTATCAAATTCCTTCTCATTGTTTTACTAACCATTGTTCAATTACTTTCACTGTTTCATCTCGTTGTGCTTTTGATGTAATTAAGCTCGCATTATCACCTTTTTGCTCACCATACATGCCAAAATGAGCATGGTTTCCCCCTTTTATCATGTGCATAGTTGTATTCTTTGACATTAACTTTTTATTGTTCTCTATTTTTTCTACTGTTGCTAAAGCATCTACTTCCCCATAAATTGATAACATCGGAATCGATTTCGTAGAGAAGTCATCTGCAGGATACGAACCTAAGAAAATGATCCCGTCTACCTTGTCTTCATTGTGAAAGGCATATTTAGAAATCATAGCTCCCCCCATTGAATGTCCAGCAACGTACCATTTTTGAACTTCAGGATACTGTTCAATTACAATGTCTACCTCATTGATTCCGAGTATCGCTAAGTTTAGTGGTAACTTAGGCATTACTACAAAATGACCATCTTTTGCAAGAGCTTCCCCTAAGTAACTATAAGCCTCTACTTCTACTTTAGCTCCTTGATAAAAAATAATCCCTACCTTAGCATCCTTCTGTCCAAATACTATATTATCTTCATCTTTTTTATCATCTACTAACGACAAAGCCTCTTTCGTTGGTTTGTAAGTAAATTGGGACCAAGTAAAAAAAGTAATGCTTCCCATAAGTAAAATACCTAATAAAGAGTACAAAATAATTTTTATCCATTTCTTCATATGTATGACCTCCCTGAGAAGTGTATATTCTATATTTTAGATTATCATTAATCAACATAAAAACTCGAGCATTTTTATTATGCTCAAGTTTTCATTTACGTCTTTAATTTATACTATATTTTCTAGGATAAGTACGTAGCAAATACAGCCCATATAATTCTGATTGTCATACTAGAAGGTTTCCAAGACCGTTTTTCTAACGCATCATACTAAATACGATCAATAGGGAATAAATTACTCCAAACATAAAACATACTATGAAACTGGATTTTTCATAAACACTCCCTTTTTTCAATAGAAAGTCTTAGAAACTCTATATGATTCGCATGTTCTTTCAATGCATAAATAACGAAATAGCCTACGCTTGTGAGCAGACTATTTCTCCTTTTATTTTAGTCAAAAAACGAAGCATATCTTCATTCGAACATATTACCGATTGGGTTTATGCATATTTCCTTCGAATTTTGCCAACCACCAATAACAGTAAGGGAATTCCTAGTTCATAGATAGGAAATGCAATGGGAATTACGAAAAATATGTAGTAATAATGAGTAAATGTCTGGATATTTTTAACCGACACAGCTATGATGAACGAAATAGGAGCAAGAACCAAAGCTACTTTTCGCCAATCCTTCAAATGAAACATTTGTGCTGTTCCATAACAAGCGAGAAACATGTATAACGCCAGTTTAACAAAAATACTAAAAAACCAAATAATAACAATCAGAATATCTACATTTTGAATGAATTCCATGACGGATATGTACCGACTCAAATCGTAAACCGGATACAAAAAACTTGAAGGCAAATTCGGGCCGAATGTTAAAATGACCGCTAATGTTCCAATCGTTACCATAAAAACAGCCAGTCCTACTCCCCACATCGCCCGTGATGGCGCTTGTTCGGGTTTGTCCATAAAGAAAACGAACATTGTCATCATGACAGCCTCTCCAAAAAACGCGGCTACAGGAGTATAGGAACCTTTAAGGATGCGAAACCATCCAGAATCATGATAAATAGGAAGCATATAATCCAAATTCATATTGCCAACATTCAAAATGATTACAAACGTTATCATTAAAAGTACCATTGGCCCAATGATTTCACTTAAGCGCCCAATACCTTCCACCCCACCTTGATAAATGATAAAAATGAGCAATAACATAGCAGTAAAGACAATAATCCACAAAGGTGTATTATGAAACAAAGCGATACTAATGAACTCACCAAATTCACGGACCGTTATCCAAATTATCATGTACCATCCAAAGAAGTAAGGAATCATCAGTAGTTTTCCTAGCCATTTACCAAGAATGGTTTGACTAAATTCAATTAGGGTTTGCTTCGGATAAAGCGAGCCAAGTGTAGTTGCAAAAAAAGTAAGAGCAATCCCTACACACCCTGCAATCAAGAGCGAGATCCAAGCATCTTGTTTGGCAGTGCGAATCGTCGCTGGAATAACTAGAAGGAGTGATTGGCCCACTTCAAATGTGAACATCATCCAAAAGATTTGTCTGCCAGAGATTTTCATCGAATTTCTCACACACTATATTCCTCCTTATTTTTTTATTTCATTTTTCTTTAACTGCAACGGCTGTCCAGTCAGTCCTACTCGCCGAATAGTAAGCTTTGCATGAACAGAAACCTGCACTTTTCGAAACTGCTTACTCCAATTCTTTTTTAGCCCTTTCCATTCGGATGGATATTTTTGATGAATAGCTTCTCCAAATCCAAAGATATCGGTTCCGTATTGTTTTTGAACCTTTTTAATAGTTTGGAGAGCTTGTTTTTCAGATTGTTTTTCCATTACACGTTCTAAAAAAGTAAGATTTTTTGGCTGCGAAAGATCTAAATTCGTATTGTTCTCCTGAATCGTTCCTTCACCTGAAAAAACAACGTCACACTTAATTGTGGCCCCTTTTATAGTCGGTATAATTTTTCTTTTGATTTTTGTCATATATAAACTCGCACTACCATTCCCTTTAGAGGCAGTTGCTGTAATCGTCTGTTTACTTAAACGATTCACTATCCAAAGAGTAGCTAACCATTCCTGCATATTTAAGTATCCTACCAATTTAAGATCGTTGTTAAATATAGCACCTCCTACAATTTGAAACCCTTTGACCTCGTTTTCATCTTTTTTATGAGACATATTTAGTTTAATAACTGGCAAGATTGGGGTGATTCCATCACTCGTACCAGCAATAAGAAAATTTAATAACGATGTATCTCCCAATGCCTCTATTTGCATATGCTCTTTAAGTGCCCCAAGTGCCGGGATAGCCTCTAAAGGGATAGATGCTTTCAGGAACTCTTTTGCAGTATTTCCCTTTACTACTAACGCATCTGCTCGTAACCGAATATCAGGATCGCGACTATATGCATCCAAAACTGGAGCGAGACCATTTTTAGCTAATTTTTCTCCAATTAATATTACACGCTGATGCCCTCGAAAGATTTCCCTCGACATTTTTGTTTGCATCATTTGTACAGCTTCATGTGTATCCTTTCCAGTTCCTGATTCAAGAAAAACTGATTTTCCTGCATTACTTCTTCCGCTCTGTCCCATTCCCATTTTTGAAGGGATAATAAACTGGGCGCTAATTTCAACCTTATTATTCTTCGCTTGATCAAGTCCCCATCCTAATTCTATTGCCAGATCATTTAACTCTGTACGATCCCAGCATCCCGTCAAGAAACATAAAGAAACTACTAGTATCATACAAAGTGCCTTGTGTAGGCTCATTCCGTTTCCCCTCCCCGTTTTGCACCTGGTTGTTGTCCATCTGGAAAACGGACTTTCTCCTTACCAGATACCATTATAGGACGATGTGTCATGTTCCAACGAGGTGTTCGAAGCAAAACATCCTTTAAATCACGCGGAGTCTGAGGCGCAACCGGACTTAAATACGGAACGCCGAATGAACGTACGTTTGTTAAATGAATTAAAATCGCAAGGGTACTTATAGCAATACCATACAGCCCAAGCATCCCTGCCAATAGTAGCATCGGAAAGCGCAGCATCCGGTAAGCTGTTCCTAAGTTATAGCGCGGGAACGCAAACGAAGCAATTCCGGTTGTCGCCACAACAATAACCAATGGTGCTGAAATAATACCTGCTTGCACCGCAGCTTGTCCGATAACAAGTGCCCCTACAATGCTAACTGCTGATCCAACGGGTTTTGGTAACCGAACGCCCGCTTCCCTCAAACCTTCAAATAAAAATTCCATCATCAGCGCTTCTATAACAGCTGGGAAAGGAATACCTTCTCTTGCAGCTGCAATACTAATAAGCAAATTTGTTGGGATTAGTTTCGGATGAAAGGTTGTAATAGCGACATAGAGAGAAGGAAGAAATAATGAAATATTGATTAATATTAAACGTATCCATCTAACAAAAGTTGTGTAGATGAATCGTTCATAATAATCCTCTGCTGCCTGGAGACCAGTCCAAAATGTCATAGGAACGATTAAAACGAAAGGTGTGTTATCCACTAAAATTGCCACTTTCCCTTCTAATAAACTTGCACACACCGCATCTGGTCGCTCAGTATTTTGAATTTGTGGAAAAGGAGAAAAAGATTGGTCCTCAATAAACTCTTCAATAAAAGCTGACTCTAACACCCCATCAATTTGAATTCGCTGTAGCCTTTGGCGAACTTCATCTAAAACCGAATCGGGAGCAATTCCTTCAATATAGGTAATCACCACATCTGTCTGTGACAATTCCCCAATCGAATAAGGTTCCATTTTTAGTTTTTGGCTCCGAATTCTTCGGCGAATAAGGCTCGTATTGACCCTTAAAGTTTCCGTAAACCCGTCCCGAGGGCCACGAACAGAAATCTCGGCAGCTGGCTCTTCAATACTCCGTTTTTCAAACCCTTTTAAGTCAGCGACCAGAGCTTGACTCTCTCCTTCTGTCAAAATGACTATATTCGCTTTCAATACTGCTTCTATAACCTCACGAACTTTAGAAATCGTCTTTACTTGAGAAACTGCAATAAGCTGATTTTGTATAATTTCTCCTACTGAATCCATAACCTTTAGTCCACTAGGCATCCCCTCGAACATCATTGGTTTCAAAACAACTTGTTCCACAATACCGGTGTTTACCAATCCATCTATATAAATAAAAAGAATTTTAATTTGGCTATTTATAAATATTGGACGAAAAACAATATCGGAACAATTGTCAAAAACTTGTTTCAAAACTTCTTCATTCGCAGATACACTCGGATCAAGTTCACGATCTTGATCCGAGTGTATCTGCATACTTGCATTCTCAAGTTCCTGAATATCTTTTCTCAAATGTTTTCTACTAGGTTTTTTCATCACACTACCCCATTTATCGAATGGTTTATGTTTTATACTTGGAGCTAAGTGTTAGTGATTTCTTGACAGAAAATCTTTACAAACCGTTCCACTAAGTAGTTTCTGGCTAAGTAATCATTTATCTAAAAAACAACAGGAAAATATACCCTCGACATCCTTCTTAAAATCTCCCTCCACATGAAAATTATTCAATTTTTTCTATAAGTTATTTATTCTAAAATGAGGTTAGGACAAATAATAAGAACTCTACATCCATAATCAATCTTTTAATTGTTGTAGGTGTAATTTTTCATTTCTCCTTTGATATCTCTACAAGATAAAGTTAAATTCCTAAACAAATAAAAAGAAAAGCAAATGACCTCCATATTAGATCACTTGCTTTTTCTCTCATCATATACTTTCTAAACAACTCTATAAACTATTCTAATTATGTGCTTCACTTTCAAATTTTTGAGTTGCCACTTTTTTAGGCATAAAACATGCAAAGATTAATGCTACGAAAGATAAGAATAACATAAATAGATACGCATCACTTGAGCCGAAAATAGAAGATAATTTCGCTAGTTGAATAGCTGTAATGTTTCCTTTTTCCAAAGATAACTCTGCAGCATGTGAAGTTGCTTGAGTCGTATATATAGTAATAACAACTGCTGTTCCAATAGCACCGGCTAATTGACGAATCGTATTATTTACCGCTGAACCATGTGAACCTAATTCTCTAGGTAAAGCATTTAGTCCTGCTGTATTTAATGGCATCGAAATAAAGCTTAACCCAATTCGTAAAATAATAGTGCGCACCATTAGATACATATACGTTGTGGATTCAGTTAAATCAATTACACCCCACATCGAAATAATGATAAATATTAACCCTGTAATAAAGAGTGGTTTTGCTCCGTATTTATCATACATTTTACCTGTAATAGGTGATAAGAATGCATTAATAACAGCTCCAGATAATAGAAGTAAACCTGATTCAAATGCGGTAAAGCCTCTTCCGTTTTGTAAGTATATCGGTAAAAGAATTAAATCAGCATACATAATCATCGTGATGAGTACGTTTATCATTGATGTAAGAGTAAAAATTTTATACTTAAATACGGATAAATTTAATAGTGGATCGTTACACTTTATTTGACGTAAGCAAAATAGCGTTGTAACAAGTATCACGGTAATAATTGTTGTAATAACAATCGGATGATCCCATCCCTTACTTTCTGCACTACTAAATCCAAATAAAATACAACTAAAACCAATCGTTGATAAAATGACACTTACAAATATCCAATCTTGCTTTTGTCGTATCTGCAACGTTCATTAAATATTTCAGTGCAAGAATAATGACGATTAATACAAATGGAGCTAAATAAATAACTATCTAGCATTTAAGTCCTATTTCGCTACGTATATTGGGATAGTACCAGATGACTATCAACTTAAGAACGGAAGCTTACGTTTGAACATAATATCAAATTTAGATGAGCAAGACTATTTCAAGTGAATAGAATGCACTCTTTCAGAATACATAAAATATATATACACAAGCTTAGCCTGATTACTTCATCATTAGTGAAAGTAGGATTATATAAATTTTGGAGGAAAAGTTATGCAAAAAAAGGTTCTCCTGTTTACAGATTTGGGGATTGACGATGCGTTTGCTATACTGTACACCTTTTTTCGTAAAGATATTCAACTTGTAGGAATTGTAGCCGATTATGGAAATGTATCAAGAGAAAATGTAATAAGAAATATTAACTATTTGAAATACATTGCGGGAAGAGAAGAGATACCTGTATTCCTTGGTGCTTCTGTACCATTGACAGGTATCTTGATTCAGTATTTCCCTGAGGTACATGGAAAAGTTGGATTAGGGCCTATTATTCCACCTGAAATTTCATATCCAGTTTATCCTTTAAATGATATTTATCAAGTTATAGAATCAAATTTGGAAGATCTTACAATTATCAATTTAGGAAGACTTTCTTCGCTAGCTACGACTTTTGTATTGAATTTAGAAATAATGCGAAACGTAAGAGAATGCATTTGCATGGGGGGAGCTTTTTTCTATCCAGGTAACGTAACTGCTGTAGCTGAAGCTAACTTTTACGCCGACCCTTATGCAGCAAACTTAATTCTGCAGCATGCACAGAACTTGACAATTATCCCTTTAAATGTGACTCAACATGCGATTGTTACACCCGAAATGGTCCAACAAATCGATGCATTTCATCGAAATACACAGGATCTTGCAGGGCTCATCCTCAAACCTATGTTAGACTATTATTATAATTTCTATTCCAAGTCTAATCCTGGTATAAGTGGAAGCCCTATGCATGATTTTGTAACAGTGTGGTATTTGCTGAATCAAGAGGCTGTTGGTCTTTCAAGAGTACCCATTAAAGTAATTCCTGATCAAGGAGAAGGATTTGGTCAAAGTATTGCAGACTTTCGTTTTGTTACTAATCCAGGCTATAAAACGCATAATGTAGCTTTTCAGTTTGATTATGAAAGATTCAAGAAGGATATTATGGAAACGTTCTTAAAGAAGAGAGTGTAATAGACTTTATTAACTTCAGATAATACGGATTATGTGAATGAAATGCCACTTCACTTAACGTACAGGAAATCTACTTTTTATATTTCTCATTCAATTAAAGTAACTATATCTTAAAAAATCATAAAGTGTCCTATAGCACTGATTTATAATTTTAACCCTCTTTTTCATCACCTTTGCCATTTACTGAGAATCAGGATTTTTTTCGCTTGCAATTTATCAACGATATTAGAATAATCTTTCTCCTTACGATTCTGGCTTAAATTATATGCAGCTTGAACTTCTTGCACTTTAATTTTAAATCCAACAATTCCTTTTACTTCTCGTTCTAATAACTAAGGAGAAAGTTCATCCCATAAAACTATATTTTCACGATTTTCTTCATACTTTTTTAGCATCATTGCTAGTTCTTCTATTAATTCATCTATCTCTAAAATGCTTGCTATACCCTATACATGAATGGCCTGATAATTCCATATTGGAACTTCTTCCTTTCTATACCGAAAAGAGGAAATATAAGCGTGTGGTCCTTGAAACACAACAAGCACATCTCCATGATCCCCGAATATTTCCAACCGATTATTTCCATAGGCCATATGCCCAATAATATAGTAATCATCACCTTTTTTATTTAACCCCAAGGGCAAATGAATGGCAATTGGTTTCCCTTGTTCTGCTATGACAATCGTACCAAAAGAGTTTTTTAAAAAAACCTCATCAAAATCTCTGATTTTAAAATGTTTTGGAATATACCCCCTTTTAACAAAGCTATTTAAAGGAGATAATTAAGTGATCTCTAGTGTTATAGTAAAACTCAAATTTACAACATTAAAGAAATCAAAAATAAAAACCCCAATCTCTCTACATTAAAATTGAGAAATTAGGGTTAAGTTATTTAACAAGATTTTTTATTTAAAACAAGTAACTAATTAATAATCCTGCCGATAATAAGAAGCCGAAAATCGTATTTGTCATCGCTGTCGATTTCATTGCGATGCGCATATATCCGGGATCCTTTGCTCCTTTTTGGAAACTTTGAATTGCAGAGATTGGTTTTCTCAAACCTAGGAACATAACTAATGCCCAAGGGCTTATATAACCCATTAATACAATTACAGCAATCCATAAATAAGCAATGAAAAAGGCTACAGCTAGTGTTACTACTGCTTTTTCTCTCCCAAGGAGGATTACTAATGTCTTTCTTCCACCTTTAATATCTTCTTCGATATCTCGGATGTTATTCGACATGTTGATTGCACCTACTAAAATTCCAATTGGAATGGAAATTAATACACTTTCAATTGTTATAGTATCCGTTTGAATAAAGAAAGAAATAAGTACAAAACAAGTCCCCATTAACAATCCAGAAACTAATTCTCCAAATGGAGTGTACGCAATTGGTAATGGACCACCTGTATATAAATAGCCAACCGCCATCCCAATTAAACCGATAACGACTAACCACCAGCTACTATTCATACAAATATAAACTCCAATAATTGCTGCTACTACATACAATAAAAGCGCAACTGTTAACACATTTTTTGGTTTCAATCCATGACGGACAATTCCGCCACCGATGCCAACAGAATCAGCGGTATCTAATCCACGTTTGAAATCATAGTACTCATTAAATAAGTTCGTTGCTATTTGCAATGCTAAACATGCAACCATCATCGCAATAAATAAAAGCCAATGAATGTCTGTAACATACAGTGATGCTACTGTTCCTAAAATCACAGGAGAAAACGTCGCCGTTAATGTATGCGGGCGCGTCATCTTCCATATTAATTTAGCGGAACTAATTTCTTTTTCATTCCCCATAACTCTGTTCAATCTCCCTACATTTTAAGTATAAATTACTAGCAGTATCTTTCTCTCTATTTCCTACTTTACATCTATTATATCAAAAAAAGAATTGGCGATAGAACTTTAATGCTCTTGCTTGCACCATAACTTTGCATCAAAATATCGTTTTTTCTAATATGTGGTACAGCCGCATGTCCGTCAACTTAAGAAATTGGTAGTTCCCCAAAACGAAGAAAATTTTCGTTTTGAGGACACTTCAAAATATTAGCTTGAGGGCATGGGACTGAACCCCTAATGCTTTATTTTAATAATAATTCTTTTCATAAAATAAAACCCAGTTATCAGTCTAAACCATTTTTTAGATCTAACAATAACAAGTGTACATTTTTACCTTTCAGATGGTCTCTTTTATTCTAATTTCTTCATTTCTTTCAGCCGTTCTATATCCTTTTCTAAAGCCTTTTCTATTTTATACAATTCATAGCTACCCTTTGTCTCATTTATTACTACAAATTCAATTTCATTCCGAATATAGCTTTTAGTTTTTCCTTTTTTATAACCAATAACATTATCTAATATAGTTTCTCCACTATCTTTTTTATATAAATTATAGCTAACAGGTGGACGACCAATTACATACTTATTATCAGAAAATCCGACTATATCATCTCTCCCTAATCCTGTCGAAACACTCCAGACAAAAATAATCTGAAATATAGAAAAAACAACAATACCACATAAGAAAACAAATAGGATTGATTTAAAAAATAACTTTAAAAATATCCTGCCCAAAAACATTCCCTCCCATTTCACCTCGGGATAGCAAGAACAAAACGTGAATTTTGTACGCTAAGAAATCGAATTTTTATATTGTTGAACTCAATCCCCGTCAGTGCCATAAGAAAAAGGGTTACCGCAGTAACCCTTTTTCTTATAATACACGTCATTTAGGTAAGCTATGGATGAATAAAGTCAATCTATGAAATTTCCCACAATCTTTTAACTTCCACCAATTCCTGCCCATTGAATTCCATTCTATATATATCTGGTTTTGATGTCTGTAGTAAAAAATTCAAATCATACTTACTGTCATAATATCCCATCATCAAAGTCATTACAGCTCCATGAGTGCCTAATACTACTTTCTGTCCTCGATAGGTGTTTAATAATTCTTTTAAAACTTTTATAGCACGTTTCTGACAGTCGACATTCGACTCTCCTCCCATTAAAGCAAAGTCGGGGTCTAAGAATGACTTTTCTATCAAAGGGAATAATTCTTTATCCGACATTCGTTCCTCTTCAGCAATAAAAATTCTCTCTTTTAAGTCCTCAAATACTATAACTTCTTGTCCTATTTGCTTCGCTAACTGTTGAACAGTTAGAATTGAACGATTGTATGGACTTGAGATAACAACGTCGATTCCCTCACTCTGTAATATATCTGTTATTCGTTGAACATCTAATTTTCCTTTTTCAGTTAATCCTCTTGTTCCTTCTTTTCCAAACTTTGGTGAATCTCCGTGTCTAACCATATATATGAAAGTTTTCATAATTACCTCCATTTTTCCAGTTTCCTTTACAATTCCTCCCTGATGTTAGCATATATATCCAAATTTGTCTCCTTTAATTAACAGAAAACTGTGCGAATTTAAAATGAATTCACGATATTTGTAAGAAAGACGCGAAGTTTTCACTATCCTCAGGTATAAAAAAACGTTATTCTTTCTAAACAAGCTTGATTATTAGAAAGGATGAAATTTTTATGAATCTTTCGATTCGAAGCGAGCTACAATTATTTGCTGAAGAATTACATCAACATCTTACCCCATCATTTTTAGAAAAACTCGCTAGAGAACTAGCTTTTGTACAACGAAAGCGTAAATTTTCAGGACGTGATTTAGCTATTATTTGTGTATGGATTAGTCAACGTGTAGCGAGTGATTCCTTAGTTCGACTGTGTAGTCAACTTCATGCTGTTACAGGAACTCTTATGAGTCCAGAAGGACTAAATAAACGCTTCAATAAGAAGGCTGTTTGCTTTTTAAAACATATCTTCTCTATATTATTAAAAAATAAAATTTGTGAAACATCAGTGATTCCAAGCTCTTCAATTACCTATTTTCAACAGATTCGTATTTTAGATGCGACGATTTTTCAAGTGCCAAAACATTTAGCTAGTGTGTATCCTGGATCGGGTGGTTGTGCACAAACAGCAGGTATAAAGATTCAATTAGAATATGATTTACATAGTGGACAGGTTTTAAATTTTCAAGTTGAACCGGGTAAGAACACTGATAAGACCTTTGGAACAGAATGTTTAGCAACATTACGACCTGGCGATTTATGTATTCGGGATTTAGGCTATTATTCACTGGACGATTTAGATCAAATGGACCAACGAGGCGTGTATTATATATCGCGACTTAAACTAAATAATTTTGTACAATTACATCCGATTTACATTTGATATATCCTAATTATTAAACATAGAAAATTAAAACATAATACATAAACGAAAGGGCCAACTCCTAGGAGTTGGCCTTTTTTCTCTTATTTTAAAAATCTTCAATAGTTACGCTACCTTGATAAACAGATAGGTTTTACTTTTGTAACCCATTAATAATTGTATCTATATTCCATTTCATCATTTTCAAATACGTATCTCCATCCTCACCCGTTTTACCTAGTGAGTCTGTAAAAATTGTCCCTCCAATTGGCACGTTTGTTTCTTTTGAAACAGTTTCCATGCTACGTCGATCTACACTTGTTTCTACAAATAAAGCTGGAACTTTGTTTGTTTGAATTACACTTACAACATCTCTAATTTGATCTGGCGTACCTTGGTTTTCTGAGTTAATTTCCCAAATGTATCCCGTCTTAATGTCATACGCTTTTCCAAAGTATTTAAAAGCACCTTCACTAGAGATTAAGAAACGTTTTTCCTCAGGAATTTGATGAATTCTATTCACTGTCTCATCGTGTAACTTTTGAAGTTCTGCTACATACTTTTCGGCATTTTTAGTATAGAACTCTTTATTTTTAGGGTCTTCTTTAATTAATGCCTTTTTCACATTTTCAGCATATAAAATACCATTTTTAATATTCATCCATGCATGCGGATCTGGTTCTTTTTCTAATCCCTTAGTTTCTAAATAAATAGCCTCTACACCTTCACTTACTTTATAAACCGGTGCATCTTTTTCTGATTTGTTTGCAGTTTTCAATAGTTTTTTAAACCATGCTCCGCCCTCTTCTAGGTTTAATCCATTGTAAAACACCATATCTGCATCTGTCATTTTCATAACATCTTTTGGTAACGGATCATATTCATGCGGGTTAGCTCCAATCGGAACAAGACTATGAATCTCAACTTTATCTCCACCAATTTGCTTCACCATATCATATATAATGGAGTATGTAGTTACAACTTTTAATTTTCCATTGCCCTCTTCTTTTCCATTGGTGGTACTCGAACACGCTGTTAATGCAAATACGAAAATACAAAGTATCGATAATAAAACATTTTTGAATTTCATCTTTATCCTCCAATCAATTATGACAACTCTGCTCTATTTTTTCTAATTTTGATAGCTCTCCAAAATAAACCTTGTGACGGTGAGAAAAATAATGCCAATGCGAACAAGAATGTTGCAACAAGAACAATTGTTGCACCTGAAGCAAGATTATAAGAGAAACTAAAATATAGCCCTACTACAGATGAAAGTGCACCAATACCTGCCGCTAAGTAAATCATGACCCATAAACGGTTTGTTAATAAATACGCTGTAGCCGCTGGTGTAATAAGCATAGCGACAACTAGAATAATTCCTACAGTTTGAAGTGAAGCAACTGTAACCATTGTAAGTAAAATCATTAAGCCGTAATGAATCCATTTGTTCGGCAACCCATAACTTTGCGCCATCGTTGGATCAAAAGTGGATACGAGTAGTTCTTTATAAAACAGAATCACAAGACCAATAATGACAACTCCAATAATAAGTGTCATCCACATATCGGAAGAGCGAACTGATAGAACATTCCCGAATAAAATATGATACAAATCCGAACTACTCTTCATAAAGGTAATTAAAATAATCCCTACTGCGAAAACAGATGTAAACATAATCCCTATCGCCATATCATGTTTAATTCGACTATTTTGACTTACAAACCCAATTCCAACTGCAGTAATAACACCTGTTAAAACCGCTCCTATAAAATAGTTCATACCAATCATATAAGAAAGTGCTACCCCTGGAAGAACAGCATGTGAAATGGCATCTCCCATTAAAGCCATACCTCGTAAAATAATAAAACAGCCAATTACGCCGCAAATCACTCCTACCATAACGGAAGTTAATAACGCTTTCTGCAGAAAACCGTACTGCATTAATGCATCTATAAATTCTACAATCTTCATGATGAATGTACCTCCGCTGCATTATTAAACAATATGCCGTGATTTACATACGCTTTTGACATAACAGTTGGTTCTAATACTTGCCTTACTTCTCCGTAATGAATTAAGCTCTTATTCAATAATAGTAATTTATCAAAATAGGACTCTGCTTTACTTAGGTCGTGATGTACAACAACAATTGTTTTTCCTTCTTTACGTAATTCTCTAAGAATTTTAATAATTGTCTCTTCACTTGTTACATCAATTCCAACAAACGGTTCATCTAAGAAAAATATCTCTGCCTTTTGTGCTAACGCTCTCGCTAAAAAGACACGTTGTTGTTGTCCGCCTGAAAGCTCACCAATTTGGCGATTTTTAAACTCCTCCATGCCAACCTTTTTTAAACATTCAAATGCCCAATCTCGATGCTCTTTCCTCGGTCTTTTCATCATCCCTAAAGATGGATACGTTCCGATTAGCACCACATCTAAAACTGTAATCGGGAAATCCCAATCTATATCACTTCTTTGTGGTACATAAGCAACATGCTTTCTAGCACTTCGAATATCCTCTCTAAGAACTTGAACAAATCCCTTATCACTTGGAATTAGATCTAAAACAGCTTTCATTAAAGTAGATTTTCCCGCTCCGTTTGGACCAATAATTCCAACGAGTTTCCCTTTTTCAATATCGAAGGAAACATTTTGAACGACTTGATTCCCTTGGTAAGATACAAACAAATCTTTGACAATTATAGCCTCATCCATTTTTTATGCATTCCCCTTTCTTTTTTTCGTATATGTAATTATTTTGCACTAAGGCAACTTTAAAACAAAAAAATATAACGCGAATGTAAATTCACACAAAAGTTTCCTTCAGGAAACTTTTTTATATGAGTCAAATTATATAAGCTAGATGCAAATTTGTAAACTGCTTTTTATTACTTTATGAATATATTGTGAAAACTTGCCCCTAAAAAACAAAAATATCAAACTTTTCTCAATTCATTTTGACACACATATTAGCCAATGCTAATATGAATAAAGAATAACATATTAGTAATTACTAATACGAATGGAGAGGATACAATTGTGCAACTCAAATGATTCAGATGTAAAAGCCAAGTTCATCCGTGGCTTTGCTGATAAAACAAGATTACAAATTCTTCAATGTATGATGGATGGTGAAAAAACAGTATCTGAAATTGTGGAAATCACTCAAGGAAATCAATCAAACATATCTCAGCACTTAAACTGTTTAAAAGGATGCGGAATCATTCTAGGTAGACAAGAAGGAAAATACGTCCACTATTCCTTACGCAATAAGCAAATTGAACAGTTACTCACTATGTTTGATGTCGTTTTTCATGAAGTACAAAATGAAGTAGCTTCATGTGATAAAAACGATGCTTGTTTATCTCAAAAAGGAGAAAACTGTCATGACAGATAAGGACGAGAAGGAAAAACAAACTTCATCATGTTGTTCTTCAAAAAAAGAGATTCCGATTCTTCCTATTACTAAGGATACTTCTTGTTGTAGTACTGAAAAAGAAATAGTAAGAGAAAATTCGTCATGTTGCTCCTCTAAAAAAGAGATTCCGGTTGTTCCTATCACGAAGAAAACCTCTTGTTGCAGTAGTAACAATGATTCTATAAAACTAGAAAATAGTTCTTCCTGCTGTTCATCTGAACTAGCTCTAGAAAAAGAACAAACGAAGTCAAAGTCTTCTTGCTGTAGTGACAACTCCTGCGAAGATCCATCTCCTCCTCTTAATACTCAGAAAATATTAGGAGACGGCGTACAAACATATTTAGTGGAAGGAATGGATTGCGGTGCATGCGCCTTAACAATCGAAAAGCATCTGCTAAATGTCTCAGGCGTAGAAAAAGTTCGAGTAAACTTCGCTACTGGAAAAATGCATATTCGTCATGACCGCGATGTGGATGACATTATAAAAGAAGTGTCTAATGCAGGTTTTGTGGCTTCCTTAGCAGGAGCTCGTAGAGGATCAGCTCCCGTTCAAAAAGCTAAAAACACAACTTTGATTCTCTCAGGGTTATTTTTAGCTTTAGGGTTTGGAGGAAGTTTTACAAACATATCACCTCTTCTTATTACACTTCTCTATGCAGCGAGTATTGGTATCGGTGGTTATAAACCCGCTAAAAGTGCCTTTTATGCAATTAGAAGTAAATCACTTGATATGAATGTTCTTATGATATCAGCTGCAATTGGTGCTGCATTAATTGATCAATGGCTAGAAGGTGCAACCGTTGTTTGGTTATTCGCATTAGGCGCAACTTTACAAAACAAATCAATTGAACGTACACGAGAATCTATTCGCGGACTAATTGATTTAGCACCGTCAGAAGCTTGGGTAAAAGTTGGTACTAAACTTATAAAGAAATCTGTAGATGCTATCGCAGTGCATACAACAATTGTTGTAAAACCTGGCGAAAAGATCCCATTAGACGGCACAGTTATAGGGGGCACTTCTACTGTAAACCAAGCTCCGATAACTGGTGAATCTATCCCAATTGATAAACACATTGGTGATTCTGTATATGCGGGGACGATAAATGAGGAAGGTTCACTTGAGATTACAGTAACTAAACTCGTTGAGGATACTACGTTATCTCGAATTATTCACCTTGTAGAGGAAGCACAAGAAAAGAAAGCACCGACAGAAGCATTTGTGGATCGTTTCGCAAAAATCTATACACCTATCGTTTTTGTATTAGCAATTGGTGTCATGATCATCCCTCCCCTTCTTGGTATGGGCGAATGGATGGAATGGATTTATAAAGGGTTAGAACTTCTTGTTGTTGCGTGTCCTTGTGCTTTAGTTATCTCAACTCCTGTTGCAATCGTATCTGCAATAGGAAATGCCGCAAGAAACGGCGTACTCATTAAAGGTGGGACTGCACTAGAAATTGCCGGTTCATTACATGCTGTTGCTTTTGATAAAACAGGTACATTGACTGAAGGAAAACCAAAAGTAATGCATGTGCGAAGCTTACATTGTACGGAAGATGAATTATTATCAATTGCCGCAACAATTGAAGAATATTCTAATCATCCAATTGCAAAAGCCATTACAGCGTATGCGAAAGAACACCAATCTTCTCTTCAAAGTGGAACAGATTTCCGCGCCATTGTAGGAAAAGGTGCGCAGGTCACGATAGATGGTGAAACCTACTACGCTGGAAATAAAGCATTATATGAAGATTTTGGTGTTTCACTTCAAATGTGGAACGAACCGATCCGGGAAATGCAAAGAATTGGTCAAACCGTAATACTTGTTGGAACGAACAAAGCAATTTTAGGAATGATTTCAGTAGCAGATTCCATTCGCTCTACTACTTATGAAACGATTCAAGAATTAAAACGAGCAGGTATTCAGGAAACAATTATGTTAACAGGAGACAACGAAGGAACAGCTGAACATATTGCACAGAAAGCAAAAGTAGATCATTATTTTGCTAACTTACTTCCAGAAGATAAAGTGCAATCTGTAAAACAACTTCAATCTGAAGGAAAAATAGTAGCTATGATTGGGGACGGTATTAATGATGCCCCTGCCCTCGCTACCGCAAATCTAGGAATTGCTATGGGCGGTGCTGGAACTGATACAGCAATGGAAACGGCAGATATTGTATTAATGGCAGATAATCTTGAAAAACTTCCGTATACGATGAAACTTAGCCGGAAAGCATTGCACATCATTAAACAAAATATATGGTTCTCATTAATTATTAAATTTATTGCCCTTTCCCTTATCTTCCCAGGTTGGCTTACTCTTTGGATGGCTGTACTAAGCGATACAGGGGCTGCGCTTATTGTAATCCTAAACAGTATGCGTTTATTACGAAACAAATAATAAGATTCGGGGCTACCTAGTAGCTCCGTACCTTAAATAAATTTTGAAAGGATATACATATGAAAAAAATGCGTGTCATTACATTACTCATACTTATTTCTATCATTACGATTTTAGGAGCATGTAGTGATAGTAAATTAAGAGATTCACTCGATTGGGATGTAGAAAAGTTTACTTTTACAGATCAAAATGGAAAAAAATTTGGTTCATCTGAATTGAAGGATAAAGTTTGGATAGCCGATTTTATTTTTACAAGTTGTGAAACCGTTTGCCCTCCTATGACAGCTAATATGGCCAAACTTCAAAACATGTTGCAAAAAGAAGGTATTAAAGATGTAGAGTTTGTATCGTTTAGTGTAGATCCTGAAGTGGACACACCTGAAAAAATAACAGAGTTTATGAAAGTATATGAAATGGATGCGAAGCGAACTCATTTTTTAACAGGTTATACACGACCAGAAATTGAAAAGTTTGCAAAAGATAACTTTCAAACACTTGTAACGAAACCAGACAATAATACACAAGTTATACATGGTACAAGCTTTTATCTTGTAGATAAAGACGGGAAAGTTGTGAAGAAGTATTCAGGTATTCAAAACACGCCATATGAAGATATGATCCGTGATATTAAAAAAATACGTTAACTAAAAACTACTTATTATGTTTCTATTAACTAAAAAATCCGAGGTGTTTATATGAAAAAAAAGCAAAACTCTCACATCAAATTATTATTCATTGCCACATTAATCATTTTCGCTGCTGTTACAGCTTTCGTCGTTTTAAATAAAGAAGATAAAGTTGCGACAAATAAAGTAATAAAAGATTTACCCCCTATCGGCAAACAACCTACTTTAGGAAAAGAAGATGCACCAGTCTCTATTATTGAGTTTGGCGACTTTAAGTGTCCTGCTTGTAAAGCATGGGGTGAGCGTATCTTCCCTCAGCTTCAAAAAGACTATATCGATACAGGAAAAGTTAAATTTTCATATGTAAATGTTTTATTCCACGGAACAGAATCTAAATTGTCTGCTTTAGCTGCTGAATCTGTTTATAAACAAGACCCACAAGCATATTGGAGCTTCCATAAAGAATTATTTAACGCACAGCCAGCAAATCACGATGATCCATGGATTACTCCTGAAAAACTATTAGAAATTGCGAAAACATATACACCAAGTATTAATACTGTTCAACTTGAAGAAGATTTGAAAAAACAAACAGCGCAAGAAGAAGTAAATAAAGATGAAAAACTAACACAAGATTACGGTGTAGAACAAACACCGAGCATTGTCATAAATGGAACAATGTTGTCTGATCCTTATGATTATGAACAAATCAAAAATTTAATTGAAAAAGCATTAAAGGACAAGAAATGATGAGTACAACAAATAAAAATTTTGAATGGTGTAATTACACTTTATATTTTGCATGGATTGTATCAATGATAGCGACACTAGGTAGTCTATTTTTCAGTGAGACCCTTGGATTCGTACCGTGTGAATTGTGTTGGTACCAACGAATTATGATGTATCCGCTCTGTATTATTTTAGGCATTGCAACGTTCTATAATGAAAAAAACATGAAAAAATATGTATTACCAATTTCTATTATCGGCGGGAGTATTTCACTTTATCACTATGCAATACAAAAGTTTCCTAGTGTTTCAGAGATTAACCCGTGTGTGCAAGGTGTTCCTTGTAATGTGGATTATATTAATTGGTTCGGTTTTATAACGATCCCCTTCTTAGCGTTAATTGCTTTTTCCTTCATTACTTTGTTTATGTTGTTAACGAGATCGAATTAATATGTTAATGGTAGAAAAAGCAATCGAGCTTTTACATTGCATTCCTTATTACTGTGAGTGTAATGAAAACCTCGACTGTAATAACAATACTTTTATAGACGAAAAAAAGCAGGAAATCACTCGTGATCTCCTGCTTCTTTTATATTTTAGGTCCTTGATGCGAAGCTACCATTTACTCATACACGATAACTGGATTAGGACTTGCCATTTCCATAAATATTTTAGATTTACATGACGTATTATTTTTATTATGACTCCCTACTAACAACCCCTCGCCTCTCGTATTCCATTCTATATTCAACAGCAGCTGCAATTTTAGGACTTGCGAACCTTTCCGTAATCCAAAGCCCTAAGTCAATTCCTGAAGTGACTCCTCTTGCAGTAATAACATTTCCTTGATCCACAATTCTGTAAGGAAGAAATTCTGCCCCATATGTACGAATTTCACTCTGCGCCAAATGATGCATTGTCGCCTTTTTATTATTCAATATACCGGATACAGCTAGTATCATACCTCCAGTACAAACTCCAGCAACAATTGTTCCTTCATTGTGCATCTCTCTAATCATTTTGGTCAAAGTACCAAGCTCTGTTTGCTTTCGTGCCCCGTGCTCAGCTTTATGATTCCAGCCACCACCAGGTACAATTAACAAATCTGGACGATTATCCATTCGTAAAAAATCATGTAGTTTAACCGTCACTCCAAACGAAGTAGTAACCTCTTGTTTTGGTTCACTTGATACGAGTTCCACCGTAAATGAAGCCCCTTCTTCTATCGCTCTTTTCAATACCTCAAAAGGTGCAAAGGAGACAAGCTCTCCAAAACCGTCAAACAATACAATTTGTATTTTCATTTTTGAACACCTCATATGCTTTGTTTTGTTAATCTTCAACATATAAAATAATTCGATAATTGTGTATATAATTGACTTACAAAAACTTATCTAATGGAAAATACCCTACATAACTAAACAAATAACTCTCACTTTAGCAGACGAAATGTTATCTATAAATTAATAATGAAGACAATCTTTCTCCTCTTATTTTATAAGCTCTCAAATGTTGCTCTAATTCTCTTTCATTCCCTAATAAACTCAACGTCTTTTTAACGAAGTTCCAATTTAAACTGCCTGATAACCATAGCAATGAAGAAAGTCTTTTATAATCATTTGAAGTTACAATGTTATTAGCTTTATACCCTTCTAAAAATGCTCTAGCAACTTTCGAACATACTACATGCGACTCTATTCCTTCTGTCCGGGAATACCACTTTATGAAAAAGGCTAGTCCTTCAATACGATCAACATATCCAATCGATTCAAAATCTATAATTCCTTTTACACATTGATTTGTATCCCATATGACATTTAAAGGATTTAAATCAGTTTGCACAATAAACTCCAAATCACTCGTATATGCACATTCTAAATGATACTTAGCGAGCTCTATATACTCTCCCACTTCCTTACATGTACTGCTCTTATTTTCTAACAGCTTTATAAACTCACCATATCCATCTAAATGAGATTTCTTTTGAAAAGTCGAGCTTTGAAATGTACTAGAAATATCATGTATCTTTCTCGCTTCCTTTCCAAAGACTTCTGCCACCGTTTCTGTACATTGAGTAATATGTTCCCCTTCAATCCAAGTAGACAATACAAACCGGTACTGTTCATCATTCCAAGTGACAAATGTAAATAAATCCCCCGCCCTATTCTTCTTAATCTGCATAAATGGGATTCCATGCTCTCGTAAATAATACGTAAACCGTACTTGCTCTTTCAATTGTTCATTTGATAACGTCCCAAAGGCCGGATTGATTGTTCGATCGCTATTTATAAACCGTGCGGAATACCGATCTCCATTTACAATAATTTTATAATGCAAATCTGTATACCAACTGCTCTTATGTAATTCTTCTTCAACTACAAATGTATGAATTTCTGTAAAATAATTTATTAATATGTCTTTTATTATGTGTTTCATCCTATTCTCCTTTCATGTAAAAACCCTCGATGATAGGTTTGTAACATACACTTAATTTACTCAAAAGGAAAATAATAACCTACATAATTAAACACATTTGTAAAACCTACATTTTCTACAACGGCCACAGAAGGCTTATTTATTTCCATGCAGTCCCAATATGGAATGATATTATTCTCCAAACATTCTTTTACAAAACTATGAGCTATCGTTTGAGCTAATTTTCTCCCTTGGTGACCTTCTATCGTTTCAATATCTATACAGTGTATATTTTCAAAAACGAACCCCGAAAAACAAACACTTACAATCATGCTGTCATAAACAATACAATAACCTATTCCCTCATTAAAAAATTCGTCCGTTGAGGACCAAAACTCTAAAATTTTTGATTGTAAAAACTCCATGTTCTTCAATGAATCTCTTTGATTTTCATAAAGAGTTTTGCTCATTTTCAACACTGTATACCCTTGTTCAATTTTAGGTTCATGATTACCCTCATAATCCTCTTCCTTTAGCGTATACACTCTTTGGTTCCAACTCTTTAATTTACGATGTTGAAATATTTTTCCGATTGTTTTATTCCACTTTGAATGATTACCGATTGCTTCAAAGCAATTTAGTCCTATCTTTCTCGCCTCCGGTTGTATCACATCATCAATAAAACTATTCATTTCATTATTAAACTTTTCATTTTCTGCACTTCCTATAAAAAAGAAACCATCGTTATTCCCTAACCAAATAAGTCCTGAATTAGGAGAATAGATGTTATCTAAGAATATACGACCAGGATTCACCCCTGCAATTACAGCCTTTACTTCTAATTGACCTTTTTCATTTACTAAACCGTTACATTTATAAAAATCAGTCTTATTTAATTCAGAAATCATATGTTTCCCCCCTGAAACCGCTCTATTCTAACTTTACCACTATGACAGAATATTCTCTATTCGTTTTAATAGTTATTTTAAACCAATGAAATATATAATAAAAAAGAGCCACCCCCCTATACAATAGAAGATTGGCTCTTTCCCTTATTTACTCCCCTGTGTCAGAAAATCGCTTTATACGTTCTCCAATTTCATCGCGAACACGTTGAAATTCAGACCATTCTTTTCCTGCTGGATCGTCGAATCCCCAGTGAACACGATTTACGTGCGGAGGAGTAGATGGACAAACAGAATCTGCATGGCTACAAAGCGTAACGACTAAATCAGCACTATTTAAAATGTTTGAATCAATTATATCCGATGTTTGATTTGTTATGTCGATATTTACTTCTTTCATAGCTTTAATAGCATTTGGATTTACTCCATGCGCTTCAATACCAGCAGAATATACATTCCATTTATCTCCTACATATTGTTTACCCCAAGCTTCTGCCATTTGGCTTCGGCATGAATTTCCTGTGCATAAGAAATAGATTGTCTTTTTGTTTTCCATGTTGTTTTCCGCCTTTGTTTTTTAAAATTATACTGGTTGATCATTAAAATACTTACGTTTAAACCAAAAAGCGACGTTTACAAGTGCAATCATTACAGGTACTTCAACTAAAGGCCCGATAACAGCTGCAAATGCTGCACCTGAATGAATACCAAACACACCAACTGCCACAGCAATCGCTAATTCAAAGTTATTGCTACCTGCTGTAAATGCTAACGTTGTAGTCACCGGATAGTTTGCACCAATTTTTCTTCCCATAAAGAAAGAAACAAAAAACATTACAATAAAATAGATTAATAACGGAATCGCTATTCTTACTACATCTAATGGTACACTAACAATCATTTCCCCTTTTAAGGAGAACATAACGATGATTGTAAATAGTAATGCAAGTAATGTAAGTGGACTAATCTTCGGTATAAACACCTTTTCATACCACTGTCTTCCTTTTAACTTAACTAGTACAAAGCGTGTCAACATACCTGCTATAAAAGGAATTCCCAAATAGATAAATACTGATTTCGCTACTTCTCCCATTGTAATATCGACAATAGCCCCTTCAATCCCTAACCATTCTGGAATTACTGTTACAAACACGTATGCATATACAGAAAAGAACAACATTTGGAATACCGAGTTAAAAGCCACTAAACCTGCCGCATACTCTTTATCCCCATCAGCAAGGTCGTTCCAAACAATTACCATTGCAATACAACGTGCTAAACCAATCATAATGAGCCCGACCATGTATTCTGGTTTATCAGGAAGGAAAATAATTGCTAAAACAAACATAAGTACAGGACCAATAATCCAGTTTTGTACTAAAGATAGAACCAATACTTTTACATCTTTAAATACCCGGCCCATTTCCTCGTAACGAACTTTCGCCAACGGTGGATACATCATTATAATTAAACCAACAGCGAGCGGGATAGACGTTGTTCCAACTTGTAATGTATTTAGTCCGTCTACTACACTAGGAAATACAAACCCTAAACCAATCCCAACAGCCATAGCTAGAAAAATCCATAGTGTTAAATATCGATCTAGAAAAGATAAACGTTTCATTTTATTTTCCATCTCCTATTAACAACAAGAATTTTTTTCTACTACGTTAGAAGTCGTGCAACAAGGTGGATCTTCAATTTTATGAACATCACTATCTGCTTTTGTATAAAAGAATTCCCACTCGTTCCCATCAGGATCCGTTACCCAAAACTTATCTTGAACCGCATAGCAACAAGTCGTATCCATCTCATCACGCGCGAAGAAACCTTCTTTTTCTAATCTTTCTTTATGTAATGTAATCTCTTCAGCTGTATCCACTTGGAAACCGAAATGATTTACCTGATTTCCCTTCACTTCACCTCGTACGTTCAGTGTGAAATTAAGTCCTGGCGTCTCTAATAAAAATTTTGCATAATCCACTTTCACCTTAACTGGTGACACACCAAATACCTTTTCGTAAAATTCAATAGACTTCTCTAAATTCGTAACATTTATACCAACGTGAACATATCTCATAGCTTATTCCTCCTCTTTATATGTTATTAATCAATTTTTTTTGATTAATAGTGCAAAATTTTAACAGCAGCTACCTTTACCTGTTTTTCTAAAAATACAGCACAATTCTTCTGATAATAAATTATTTACTTCCGCATCATTTAAATCATAATAACTCCACGTACCCTTTGTTTCTTTTACAACTAAACCTGCATCTAATAAAATCTTTAAATGATAGGACAACTTAGATTGTGTCATTTCAAAAATCTCTGTTAAATCACATACACACGTCTGGCCGCGCTGGCAAAGTTCATACATAATTTCTAAACGCTTCTGATCCGCTAACGCTTTAAACTTTTTCTCATAAAGCTGAAAATCTTGTGCCACTGTAGTTCCGTCTCCCTTCATCAACTTTTTTTGATATTTATAGTATATACGCTGTTGAGTTCTTTATGCAACTAATTCATCAATTTTTTTTGATTTACAAAAAACTTCCTCGCATCATATCTTTTTACAACTTAATAGTTACAATATTTCCGAGGAATGGAGTCTCTATAACTGTTTTAAATTTTAATTTGACCATTATAGAGTAGTGCCCCATCACCATCAAGCTAAGAAAAACAAATACCCCCAAATGAAAAAAATCGATATAACGCTTCGGCAAATAAAGATAACTCTTGTTTTTGGTGAATATTCATAAAAAGCACGTCACCCTTTCTCATTAACATAAGAGAATAGTAATGTGCTTTTAATTTCAAAAATAGTCTAAATCCTTAAGTTGATGTTTGTGGGGCGGGCCCCCAATAAGAACGGTATCTAAGGTTGTATGAGAGGTGTTAGTTCCATTCCAAAGGCCTCCGCCGATGATTAACTCAAGTACCGATTTCGGATGACCCCCATGTGATGAAGTTCGTGTCCTGCGATGCCGTACGCGAGGGCGCGCACCGTAATGCTTAGGTTGTTGGCTGTGCCCTTGCGGGTCCACGCCTCCGCCGGTAGCCCGCGCAGCAATGTGATCGTTGATTGCCGTATGGACCGGTAGTCTTCGGCCAATTGCGCGGTTGTCCACCTTCCGAAAGGAGGCATGAACAATTCCTGATCAAAACCAGTCAGAGGCGTCTGGTCCCCTCTTGCGAACCGGAGCAGGCGGTAGGTCATGACACGTTCTGAGTCTGCAATGTGGCCCACGACTTCTTTCAGCGTCCATTTTCCTTCAGCATACCGATACGCGTACTGGCTTTCGGTCAACGATGCCAGGAGCTCGGTCATTTGCTTTTCCTGGGCGAGCAGAATATCGATGATGTTACCGTCCGGTACCAAACGGATATATTCGCCGGAGTTCCCGGCGTATTCTTCTTCTGACGGTCTTTGATTCATGCGTAGTCACCTCTTATATGTAGATATAGAAAATTATAGCACTCGTCTATGTCTAATAAATTCGCGAAATGATAGAACTTTCCTTCTAATAATTGAGGATAAGCAACTATTTAGTTTGTCGGTCGCCACACTATCCTGATTCGTTAGCACAATAAGCAATATTAATCAATAATGCATAAAAATTATCTGTTATACAATATTTCGAAGTTATTAATATATAAAGGTAACACCTTCTTTTTTAATTTAAAGATGGATTTTCAATTATATTTTGAAATGAATCGGAGTAAAACACACTAGTCTAACTACTTTTCTATACAAGATTTTATGCAAAAAAGAATAGCGAAGACCCTAGAATCTCCGCTATATCAATGATGTATAAAATCTTGTATAAGTGATAGATAGACATAGAGACAAAAAATTTAGTGAAAACAAGGATTCTATGAAAAACTTGCTACCAATAATGGGACGTTATGTTAACTGAACATGTATACAATATGCATTGTTCCTTCTTCAACTAACCTGCCCTTTAGTTGAAGAAGGAATTTCTCTAAATTTGGAAGAATTAATATTCAAAAATATGTTAAGGAGTTTGTGAATTATATGGAATCCATTAACAAAAGCGAAGTGAAGCTACGAGATATCACAGAGGAAGATCTTCCTCTCTTTTTCGAACAACAACTAGATTCAACGGCGAACTATATGGCTGCCTTTACAGCTAAAGACCCCACTGATAAGGACGCATTTTTTGACCATTGGAAAAAAAATATTGCTGACGAGACTATCACAATTAAAACTATATTATTCAATGGCATTGTCACTGGACACGTCTCGAACTTTGAACAGTTCGGCGAACCCGAAGTAAGCTACTGGATTGGGAAGGAATATTGGGGTCATGGTATTGCAACTAAAGCGTTGTCAGAGTTTCTGGAGTATATTAAGGTACGCCCGCTCTATGCTCGTGCCGCTAAAGATAACCTCGCCTCCATTAGGGTATTGGAAAAATGCAGGTTTAAAATCATCTCTGAAGATAAGGGTTTTTCCAACGCAAGAGGCAAGGATGTTGAAGAATTTATTTTGAAGCTCGAACCTTATCATAGGTAATTTAATACCGTAATACAATTGGAGCGGTTCTTGACTAAGAAACCTTCTGTTGTTTAACTAACGGGTGCCTTTAATTGAGCAAGAAACTAAAAACTTTTAACTTCCGCAATCGAGAATTATGTAAATAAGCTGTCCATGTGGACAGCTTATTGTTTTTTTGCTTAGCGTACAAAATTCGCGTCTTGTTGGCGGTACCCCATCGCTATCAAGCTAACAAAACAAAGTACCCCTAAAATGAAAAAACGCTGATTTCTCAAAGTAATTAACTGTAGTGAAAGAAAATTTTCATTGTGGGGGTACATTAAAATTTAGCTTGATTGCCGTGGGGCACTAATAAAAATATAAAAAACTACTGAACTTATTCGTTACTCCCAAAAGAAGATATTGATGAATGCTTTAAAATACCCGGATTAAAGAAACACCAGCTATCATAACAATTAAACCGAAAATTTGTATTGGTTTGACTCGATTTTTCGAAGAATTAAGCAGGCCAAATTGTTCTACCAGCAAACTACCAGTGATTTGACCAAATAAAGTAAGGATTACAGTTTGTCCATTTCCAATTTGATTAACGAGGTATACATTTATTAGAACATAAGCCCCACCTAATATCCCTCCAATCCATATCCACCATGGAGCTGACTGCTTAATAGGTTCTTTAATATTTGTGTAAGAGCGATCCATTATCCCGGTAATTATAATTAAGGTAATGGTGCCTACAAAGAATGAAACAAAGGCTGCTTGTGAAGAAGAATGAAGAACCTTTCCTAATTGACCATTGATAGCAATTTGTATAGCCAGTAACATTCCAGCTATTATACCTACTATACGCCAAATCCATTGATTTAACATGCTTTCCCTGTCTGTTTGAGAAGGTTGTTTTTTATTTTTCGTCTCTTGTATAGCTATAGCTAAAAAGACCCCTATTAAAACTAATACCACACCGAAGATTCGGTTTAATCCAAAAGAATACTGTATTGAATTAAACCAACCGTAATTATCTATTAACATACTCATTAAAGTCATTCCCAATATGGGCATTATCGCTGTTTGTACACTACCTAATTTAGGAAATAAAAGTATATTGGTCGTTAAAGCAACTGCACCACCAATTCCCCCCAGCCATATAAAGATTGGTTGACTCAGGAATAAGTCTAATGGAATACCTAATGGTGAACCACTAATTAATAGTGTGATAAGTAAGAAGATTAGTCCTACACCAAATGAGATCATTGAAGCTAAAAACGGAGAAATCACGAATTTTCTTAATTGGGCATTAATGGCTGTTTGCACAGCAAAAATAGCTCCGAAACTTATAGCTAGAAGTATTGTAAACATAGAAATCCCCCCTATTTTATCGAATTAAAATTCAGTCTTTTCCACTGAAACATTCTCTTTTAAAAAAATTAAAACGACGACATTAATTATTTCACAGTCGTCGTCACATGTAATGAATACAATACGTTCAGGATTAATTACATTTAAAAAACTTATGTTTTTTATTTCAAGAAGGCTCTGTCATTATTAATTTTTTTGATTTTTTATCCATTGTAGCCAATAAGAAAACTCACATGCTAAATGCATTTGATGAGATTTAATAAGGCTATTAGGACAAAGTGCTGGAAATTCAACACTAGCTCTTACTTCAACACCCTTGTTAGTATTTTTGAATTGGTGTCGAACTCCACCAATAACAGTACCGTCTTTCGTACGTGCAACACCTGCAGATTGGTACTGATAAGAGTTGTCTCTAGGTGTTTTTAATCCTGTTTCGTCACCATAAACAATGAAGAATTGAACAGGAAATGGAGAATTACCAGTAAATTCAATGACCTCTTGTCCATTTTCTCCTATAGGTCTTAATACATAATGATCTGGGCAAGCGGATAAATTTACTAGATCATTTTCTGGTGATTGCTTTAGCATAAGATTATCAAATTCACGTAAAATGTCCTCTGCTGTAATTCCATCTAAGTGGAAATCTGTTTTGGAAAATTTTCGTCTCTTTCCAGAAAAAGCAACACAGAGACGCATAATCATTTCGCCTAGACTAAGTTTAGATTTTAACTTATCGTACATTTCATTATAGGAATAACGCATCTTTAGTTCAGTTAGTTTTTTTACTAATTCGTCCGTATCTTTTATTTGTGGCTCTTTATGCCCCAGTATACGAAAAGTCTTTTTAATACGTTTTCTTTTCCATTTTGTAAGTAGTTCATTGGAAATATTTTTTCCTTCAATATAAATTTTCATATTAATTCTCCTGTATTCTTAATCAATTGTTTTTCCAACAATCGTTTTTCAAACTTATTGTTAGTCAGTTTACTGAATAAAACCAAAGTATTTCTTTAAAACATATCTAGGAATAGAATTTCCATGGTGCTAGTTTAGATATCTTCTTTTTGATCGTACTTTAATGTGGTTAATATTAGATTAATCATCTCTTTCTTCGTATCAAGATTTAAATTTATCTCCGAATGGGCAATACTACTAAGACCATATAAAATAAATCCAGAAGTTAAAAATGAGTTGTCGGTGTGGAAAATCCCCACTTTCACCCCGTCTTCAATTACCTGCTGAATTAGTGGGCGTAATTGCATGAATAATTTTTGCTCAAGTAGGTAATGTTGTTCTGTCTGAAATGAACTCGCATCTTTGTATGGTGCTAGTTTTTCAACAAATGTCCAAAATATATCTAGAGAATTTTTCATTTTTTGCATAACGAGCAATTCATTCGAAGTAAGTATTTGCTGAATTATTTCTATATTTTTTACAATAAAATCATTTAAAATCTCATCAACAAAATCTTCTTTAGATTTAAAGTAATAATAAAATAAACCTGTCGCTACACCTGCATGATTAACGACATCCTTTATGCTAAATCCTCCCATACCGTTTTTCATATAAAGTTCAAAACCTATATCCATTAACTCTTGACGCCTTATATCAGGTTCTTTTGATATTCTTTTCATAATTTATCTCCTACCGTATTATTTTTACGACTGAATCTGATTCAATGATAAACGACTGAACTTAATTCAGTCAAGCGTTATTGAATCAGATTCAGTCAGTTATTAATAGAAACATTGCATCCATATTTAAAACATCGTGACTTTATTTTGAACCCATATGTACAATTTTTCGTTTTGGGAGTACTTTAAAAGCATAGCTTGACAGCAATGTGGTGCTATCCTATCGCTATCAAGCTAATAAAAAGAAATGTCACCCTAAAATGAAAAAATACGCTATTCTTTCTGTAGAATCATAGGAAAGGATGGCGTTTTTTATGTCTGTTTCTGTGTCTGACGAATTAC
>Ga0256786_1000268_pt1 | contig 30357 bp, 17 predicted proteins | sample MC6MC0937MT_FD_186053 | JGI IMG/M metagenome (GOLD analysis project Ga0256786, IMG submission 186053) | Metatranscriptome of enriched soil aggregate microbial communities from Iowa State University, Ames, United States - MC6-MC0937-MT... | ecosystem: Environmental > Terrestrial > Soil >...
AATGTTTTTACTAATGAGTTCATAATGTCTTTATTTTATTGTGTTAGTTTTGTTGTTCTTATTTGTTGACTCAAAACTACAACACAATACGCCCCTAGCCTATGGGCTTTAGACCAACGATCAGGAAAACTCGGTGAATGGTGGGAATGGGGAGGTGAGCGTAAGGAAAGTATGGGGATGTACAGAAAAGTCCCGAAAAAACAATTGATAAGGGGAAATAATAAGTAGGAAACGAGTCTATCGGGCTTAGTTTTCGGTAAACATCATCTACCGATAACATACAACCTTTTTTAAAGAGCTGGTCTCCAAAACCGGCTTACATTTGCCTATACGACAAATAAGTTGTTATGGGACAATATCTTTTATTAAAAAACATGACTTATAAAACAGATGGTAACGGTGATCTCGCCATTCGCGAGACTCCAATATCGACACTCAGAAAGTAATGATTACACAACAGTTAAATTAATAATTTATGGAACAGATAACACTTCTTGATGACCAATATATTGATGAGATCATCAAATCAAATCTGCCTTACAACCCTGCATTGAATAAGACACAGGGGAAAAAGCTGCGCGAGTTGATCAAACTCTTGCGCGATCGCCTCGCGCAGGAACTTGCGGAACAGGCTCTAGTACTTGAACAAAAAGTAGATAAAGTCCCAGGAAAAGGACTTTCCACATCGGACTTTACACTGGCCGAAAAAGAAAAACTGGCCGGTTTAACGGCAGGAACGGCACTACGGGTAGAGGTCACACCTCCTGATGAAAACAATGCGGCTTTCCACCAATATTTCGGCCAGCTTCCCGTGGGAACCTGCATCGTAGATCTGGCAAAGGAAAGCCAGTTTATACAGCTGCCAGCTGGCAAATGGATCAAGATTCCCATTGTGGTTCTCCCCGATGAGCTTATCATCCCCAATATCCTGGCCGCGGAAATCAGGACTTTTAAATAATAAAATTTTCGAACAACATTTAGAAAACGTATCATGGCAATTGAAACAATAGGAATAAAATATACAATTCCCAAACTCAGCTTTGACCGTCCAGCGTCAACGCCCCAGATTTTTATACTGGAACTCAAACTGGCAAATGAGCCGGACTCTTCATTTACGATGATCCATCCGAATTATCAGACGGATATGGAAGGAAATAATACCGATGGTTTTATGATTCTTTCCTTGCTGGAAAACACAGACTATAGTCTCCGTTTCACCAATAAGACATATCCGGAGAAGGTATTTACAAAAAACTTTCGGACTGCCCTCAACGTCTCCAGTGGTAACAACCCTTATGCAGACAAGATTTTCTTTAAGGGTCAGACCATCGACTGGTATTATCCAGGTCTGATGAAAGCGACCCTCGCTGATACTAAAGGCGGGTTCTTCTTTAATTTTGATGGAAATTATCGGGAAGTGGAACAGAATTTTGGCAATATGGTACCTGTTGACGGGATATCTTTTAAGACTGTGGCAGAAGCGACCATCAGCAACCGAAAGCTACAGGGCTTCTATTTTGATGGCAGCAAATACGCCAAATTTAATGATGTAAATACCAATAGAGATGCACAGATCCGTGCCAATGATCTCTTTGGCAATAATTCGGACAAGAGTTATTCGATCTTTTTTTTCTTTCATTTAGAAGATCGGAATGACAAAGTTATTCTCCATACGGTGAATGATGCTCAGAATGAATTTAAGATTAGCCATACAGGGCGTTACATCGTTGTCTCGGCGACCAAAAATGGTGTTACCAACATAGCAAGCAGTGCCAGTCAGGTCGTTCAGGGCCGATGGTATATGTTGGGTATCAAGATCTCTCCAGGAACCCCATCAGCAAACACCGGCTATCTCTACCACCCTACGGGCAATATTAATTTCCCTACGATAAGTCAAATCACCCATTCGATGGTCACTACGGCTGAACCTGCCATTTATCTAGGCAGAGACGTTACGGCTGGTGTAACCACGGCAGGGCTTCTGGTATCTCGATTTTTCTACAGTCCGTCGGCGACAATGACTAACCAAAACTTAAATAAACTTTCGGATCCATGGGGTCAGACACCCAAAGTCATGTTTCAGAAAAATGGGGAGAGCACAACCATTCAGTTGCCAGAGATCTGGCGTAAAAAACTGGATGACCTGCAACTTTCATTTACTGTACCTTCGGATGCAACATTGGCTGCGGGTAGCTACGATTGTTGGATACAGAACTATCAGGGAAACAAACTCAATTTAAAAACAGGTATTCAAATACAAGAATTTAACAAGATTACAACTGGCTTTGACATTGATTTTTCCCAAGGTGCATTTGCTGACAGGGTCAATGATTTTAAAAACACATTTTACGGACTCCATGGTCAATGGGGCGGAGCAAATGGTGGTGTAAATGCAAATCTAATCTATTTTAATCCTGACGACAGGACGGTACAATTTGAAGCCCACGGTGATCGCTACAATGGTGAAGTACAAGGTGTGGGCCGGCCAGCAAGGGATTCTTCCTATTCAGGCTATGGCGTACCTAAAGTGCACGATCATCCCAAAGATCCATTGAACGGACAAGCTTGGAAGACACGTGTTGGTGCGGTCGCTGTGAGCAAAGCCTATTGTGGGTATGGCGAGTGGTCTACCTGGATGAAAATCCCGAAGGAATCCTACGGCTACTGTCTAGCTTTATGGGTCTTTCACTACCAGGAGTTTTATCCAACTGACCCCTTGTGGCAACACTGGATCGATAAGGGCGGAAAACCATACGGCGGAGAAGACAGCTATATGGTGATCAACCATGAGATAGATATGGAGTTACCGTCGCATCTGACAATGGGTGTTGTGGAAAACTGGGCTGAGCTGGCAAATTGTTACTTTGATCCAAAAGCTATGGATACCAAGTTTCATATTGCAGTGCAAACTGGGGCTACTACCGACGACATAGGCCTTTTTAGACTGATAGATCCGAGTCTGCCAAACCAAAGAAGTTCCTGGGTAAAGGAATCCGACGATTGGGAGCCGAGCGATCAACCGTCCTATTCGAATCTGAAGTTTAACAACTGGATTGGGGAAAAGGATTCGGGCAAGGGCTTCTCTTCAGACAAGTCGTCTTACGATGTATATGAAGAATACCTGGCCTTACTGACCAAGACAGAGCACAATTATGCAGATGAGCAGTTTCATAAATGGACCATTAAATGGTTTAAGGATAAAACACAGCTCTGGATTGATGATGTGCCGGTGAGGGAAAACTGGGCCTTTGTGCCTTATATTCCCGGTAGGCTAACCTTTGGAGCCTGGTTTCCGTCGGCATTTGCACGGTCTTCGGAAACACCATGGCTTTACGACCCTAATCGAGCTTGGGCAGGGCATCCTGCAGATTTCTCCACCCTAAACCTGGAGATCTCAAGAATCAGTTACAGACCCTACACGACGGCGGAAGCAGGAGGTGACAATGAATATTATTCAGAAACAACACCCGAAGCAAACCTGAGGGAATTGGTATAACAATGCTGCTCAAATGCAGTACACCCGCAGCGATCCAAATTGGATCGCTGCTTTTTTATCTTTTCCTGATCATTGCGAACTGGTCACATCACAAACCTCTTCCACTTGCTTGGCATAACTATAATAGATAGAAATTAATCCCGCTGTAATCTCGACTGCCGAAACGACTCCCTGCGCCAACTCAAGCCGTAACAACACCTCTCCCGGTCCCTCTACAATTGTTTTTCCGGCTATTGCACGTCCAAACTTTGTTAATCAGAAGATAGCTCCACGTTTGGTTAAATTGCTTATTGGAATCAAGTAGGTATAAAAAAGCCCAAGGACAGCTGTCTCGGGCTAAATAAATCTAGTATACTAAATCTTTTTATTAAAATATCGAATATCGCTAACTCTTAGTATAGTTATCTAGTTTCTTCAGGATATCTGGTATTCTGAACGCTCCTTTCATCGCTTTGATCGCTTCTATCACTTCATCTAAATCAATTCCTATCGCAGATACATATAATGGTTTTGAACTCTCACCACGATATACTTCTTTGATTGTAGTATGATTAGCATGAAATGAATTCTTGGCAACCCCAATTATTGGAATTTGTTGATTCAAAAATTCATAGAGTTTTCCTCCTAGGCCATATTCCGTTTCAGATGTATATACATGGCCATCAACTAGAATTGCATCCAAAGTAGAAATATCAACCTGCTCTATAATTTTCAGAAGGCAGGGCAGTTCTCTTTTATAAAATCGCCCCGGAACATATTCTTCAATACCATCTAAATGAGTGGTTAAACCTGTTGGGGAGCTTCATCTTTCCAACAAAACAATACCCCAACAGCTTTTGCAGTATCACCTATATAGTAAACATCAATAGCTAGTATCATCTATCTAAAATTTTCCTACTAATATTATCGTTTTTCTGGTTGGTATTCTAGACCAAAATCGATTTCCTTTATTAAATTGCCATTTTCATCCCATTCTCTATATATACCATATGCTCGATTATAGCTTTGATAGACTTCTTCCATTTTCTGTCCATTATTATAATACAAAACTGTTTTGCCTTGCTTACTTCCATTTAAAACCGAAATTTCCCCAACCAAAACACCTTCGGCATTATATTCTACAATAGTTCCCGAAAATGGTTCATCATTATAATAGTACATATTACCGCCTCATGCGTCAACATTACCTATTTCAATATCATCAAAATTCACATTCATAACCTTTATTCTATAAAATTTAACAAACTTGTAATATAATAGCAATCTGCGCAACGTGCCATGATTACCTTTGACCTCCTTCCTTCTTAACTACATCTCTGGCTTCATCGAAATAAGTTGCTCAAAAAAAGTCCGAGAACACTTGCCTCGGACTAAAATGAATTGCATCTTTTGGAATAAATACCCGATTTTTTCAATATATCTGGTTTCCTACACTTGCGTTTCTTCTTCTAAATTGAATTTGCAACCGTTTTTAAAGCGAAGCAGATTTAGCAGTTTCAAACTTTTTCCGCGATATACTTTCCTGATTATAGCATGAAAAGAATTTTTATCACAACGATTGAAATTTACCGCTCTAAACTTTTATAAAGTTTAGAGCGGTAAATCTACAAATTACAAATATTCTAAATACAATTTATTTTTATTATGAATTGTCGACTGACATATTTGTTTCAATGAGTCAATAACCATCTTCAAGTCATTATCTAAAGTATTAATATCTAAAAGTTGCTTTAAGAACTCATCAACATTCTTGCACTCCCATAATTCGTCATCGTAAAAACCACGTATAGATTGCCAACTGTAGTAAATACCATTTTCATCTAATTTCTTTGTGACTGAAATTAAACGCATTATTGAATCAAAATAGCCATACCAAAGGTCTATCTTGAACAAAACTATATTTTCAGTATTTCTTTCCGTAAACACCAATTCACGATCGATCTCATATCCTGTATAAAAATCTATTAATTTCATATTACTTTGCTTTAAAATGAGCTGATTTTAAAATTTGTTTTTCTTCCTCCGTAATTACTCCTATTCTTTGCCTATTCATAAGATTTTTAAAATCTGGTTCATAATTATACCAGATATTATTTTCTAAAAGTATTTCGCTGACTGGCAGAACAGCCCCTTCTCCAGGAATTTTTCTATTTACGATCCAAACATTTCCATTTCCCATTCCTGGAGAATTGGGAATCTCTGTATGTGCACGAACCTCCCACTTGTAATTATCATCGGTCCATTTAAAATAAACTTGCAAATAGTTATTAGCCATAGCTTTTTCTTTACCGACAACATTCACAGGAATTTCTACTGGACACATTTTTTTAATAAAGCAGAAATACTGATATTGATGAACTGAAGGAATCCACTCTTCTGGTATATTTTTCAATAATTGTTTATCAACTTCATCCAATTTGTCCCAATTTCTAAATATCAATGGTTTTGCTTTTATATCATCTAACAGATGATTTGGTAAAATCCCATAGAATTCACACCATTTTACCATGCTCCCGTGCTCCATTTTATAAAACTCCTTGCTTATTTCTGGAATATCATAATATCTAAACCAAGATTTCACTACATTAGTATCATCAGCAAATTTTTGATAGTACGTAGCACCAAGATCGTCAAATTTTCTCAAAAAAGCCATCAAAGATTCGGCCCTAGTTTTTGTGTCCAACAAGACTGTGTACACGCCTTTAAGCGTAGGACTATCGAAAAGCTCCACCAAACGATTGGCTGCTACCGCATCCTGCAAAAACTTAACATTGCCGGATAAGGGGATATCCCTGGTCGCGAGCTGTCTCCAACGCGTGAGCATCTCTTCGCTCTGAAAATAACGTAGCTGTACAACTTCGGTCGAAAAATCAGTAATAAACTTAGTACGTAAAGCTTCCGTCCAAATATTCGCATTTTCCCACAGATCAATAAATCCTTGGGTAAGCAGCTCCTTATTTTTCGGATCCCGAACATACACCCAAAAGGTGTTGGTTGCTTCAATAGCATCACCAAGCGGTTCCGCAAACTTCCGCAAGATCGTATAGACATCAATATCCAGGGTATTTGCGATCGGAGAGTCCAAAATCTTTTTTGCTACATTTTTGACCTTACGCGCCGCAACAACATCAAGAACCCCGTTTACTAAACCGATATACATAAATAGATCCGCCAGCCTTCGATAATTGATACATTTTTCCTGATCATATTGCGAACTGGTCACATCACAGACCTCTTCCACTTGCTTCGCATAATTGTAATAGATAGATGCCAATCCTGCTGTGATCTCGACTGCCGAAACGACTCCCTGAGCCAACTCAAGCCGTAGCAATACGTCTCCCGGTCCCTCTACAATCGTTTTTCCGGCTATTGCACGTCCAAACTTTGTCAATCTGGTTATATGTTTCAATTTACTAAGATTACCTATCGGCGCTAACGTAAGAGCAATATCGACACCGATCTGTATCCCGGTCACCAAATTTTCCGTCGCCTTTTTATCGTCGATATACTTCAAATAAAATAACGGAATTGCCATTTCCTGTTGACCGTTGATATTGACCTCCATAATCTGCTGGTTGCCACTAATATGCTCCGTGCCCATCAATATCATACAGCGAAACATATGTAGCGATTGCTCTTCAGTTAAAGCTGAACTGTCATCTAGCTTGACAAGAATCTGATTGCCCGCAAATTCGAAATAATAATTGGTATCGTTAAAAAAAAGAAATGCTGTGTCTGTTTTGTAATTGATACAAACAACATTATTTAAATCTTTTTCTTTGATGTCTTCATCAGCAAGCTGATCCTTTGGGTTATACGCACTCAGCAGCCAAATCCGATACATTCCTTGCATAAAGCGATCGAGATTGTTTACACCGACCAACAAATGCCCATTATCGATTCCATGATATAGTAACTCAAATAGAGTCTTATTCTTATTGGAGCTGCTCATTTCCATTTTTGCCAGTGCCTCCAAAAATAGATCGGCTTCGCCAGGTTGAACGGAATTGACGATTCTGATAATTAGTGCTTCGTAGTCAATGCCGTTTGTCACAACACTTATCACTTCACCTTCAATCGATTGCCGGCTCATTAACCGCAACATTTCAATGCGTTTATTTAACGGAACTATCCGCAAGGCCGATTCGGACAATATAGCACCGAGTTTTAGCAATTTATTTTTTCCATCGGCATTGTTGAGATAGTTTTGCGAGCGATAGACACTTTCATAAAGTGCAACCAAACTCGTGTTATAAGCGGTCAGTTCGGTCAAGGAAACATCAGTATGAATAAGTTCATTTCGCCAATAATTTTTTTGTGCAGTGATAAAATCCCCAAATTCAGATGCGCTGTCCAGCACTGGAAATACTTCCAACACGATTTGGTCAATAACTAGGGCAATTGCCCCAAGCAAACCGGCCGCCTGACTATAATCATTGGGATTAATACGTGAACTCGTTGTAATCTGCTGAATGTTATTAGCGTAATAGCTGCCTGCGGTTCCGCTCAGTTCATAACTTTGCGCACCATACGAAGCGTTTTCCGGGATAATCCACTTTAAGAGATCCCGGTCATAGACGGGATTTCCCTGATACAGCCAGCTGATCTCTTCATACTTGAAGTCCTGTGAATAAGGTGCCGTAGATTTTACTCGGATAATCTTCACTGTATCCACTCCAATCGAAGCATTAGGAAGTGCACTGGTATCAAACTTATTTTCAATAACCAGTTTGGCATAATCATATTGCTTGGAAAGATAGGCCAGAAATTTAGTTTCCTCATAGAACCCTGCTGTTACATAAAATATTTCTTCATCCGTCTTCCCCTGACGAAATCTGATTGGCATATTATAATCGCCTTTAAGAAAATCCTGTGCATCAAAATATCTATAGCTGATACCATTATATTGAAATCCAATGATTGTACCTAAGTAGACATGATAGGATATATTGCTTAGTTTATCAATATTTTTTACGGCATATCCCGTACTCAATATTCCTGCTAATCCCATAATTAATTGATTTTAAATGTTACATAACTATTTCTGGTTTCCGGCATCCCGTAGAGATCATTGATGCTACTCGCATAGAGAAAAGAAAAGTAGGTGTACTGATCGACTGTATAAACCGTAATGTCCTGCTCAATCTGATACAGCGTTGGCCGTCCTTCGGTATTCTCTCCAGATAGTGCCAGTCTGTATTTTTTATACGCTATTTTTTCTTCGGAAATAAATTGATTGCCAGCACCATGTAGGTCAAGCAACATAAGCTGAACATTTTGCAACCCTGAAGTCACAATAGCTTCCAAAATCCTTTCATTTTCAGATTTCACCAGACCAATCTGCATGTGTGGTACTCCTTTTCCGTCACTTGAGGTAAGAATCAATCCCGGAACTTTCAACTGATAATCAGAAAAGTAGACAAAGTCAAAAGTGCCACCAGCATTTAATCGGTTGAAATCTCCAGATCCTACTGATTGTAGTGTAGAAGCACTGGTCCGCGTATCGACACCCGCCTCGCCACTATCAATCAAGCGATGCTTTGCTTCTATGGCTTCCGCGTGGTAAGTAACACGATATACGTCGTTTGAGAAATCCAAACGGTCTTTAACAACGACCGTTTGTGTCGCCCAGATACCTTTCTGATCCTTGTTATAATAAGGACTCACCAATTTTAATTTGTGGATCGCTAATGTGGAATTAGCATTTTCTTCGCTTCCTTTGAATACAGCGACAGCATTAAGCTGATCAAAAATATCATTGAGACTTCCAGTCAGTGCTGTTTCTATACCAAGCTCCTCCAATCCCAAATAATTGATTTTTTTACCTTGGTATAAAAGCCTGTCAAATGTGGTAATAGGAATCTTTGAACCACTAGGTCCTATATTGGGGTGCAACAAAACAACTGGCTTGGTATAATCTGAACGGACAGCACCAGGCACAGTTTGCTCAGACAATTCTTCTCTTGTAATCAGCCCATCTATTGCCGAAGCCTGAAGTTTACCTGACTGTACATAACAGCCTACGTGGTTATTATAGTCAATCGGAAAACGCAATAGTAGCTTGTTTTCCAAAAGATCATGATTTTGGACTTGATCGTCTATCAATAATGGCCACCCTAGTGTCTGATAAGCACTTTCCGTCAGGGTATTCTCGATTTCCCCCTTAAAAATACAGGTGTTAGCTGTGGGCGAGATTGTATAATTGTTATAAAAGTTATACGATCTACCCCGATCGCTTTGGATATACACATATACTTTGTTCTTAGTGAAAAACTGCTGCAGTAGATTTTCATAAATCGCAGTTCCTTTACGTTCTCCCAAGACGCTGTTGACTCGACCTTGATTTACCTGACTGCCATAAAAAGCCGCTATATCCAGAAACTGTGCAATCTGCTCCCGTTTTAATTTCTTTTTATAATCATTTGTCATTCCGCTTAGGTCAATCATTGCTTTTTGCGCTCCAGCATAAGCGAGATCTAGTTGGAATAAACTTTCATCTTGGGGATTTTCAAAATCACCGTAGTCCAACACGACATCTATACCGCATTCACCCTGCTTAAATCGACCCAAAGATTTGCCTATATCGATCATCGGAAGTTCATAAGCATCACTTTCAGTGATAATGTTATTATCGCTGCTCAAAACAGACGTTTTAAAGAAAATCGAAGAAAGCAGGTTATCGGATTGAAAACCCGCTTCAAAACCAATATATTCAGCTTTAAAAGGTGGAATTTCACCGTTATTATACAAGTTGGCGAACCCTCGGTTAATTGTAGTAACAAAGTCTGAGCTGTCTGTTGCTATAACTAAAGGAGATTGCCCTGCTGTAAAAAAATCTGCACGCTGCAAGCCCCGATAAATAAAATATTTGATCTTAGTACCCGTAAGTGGCTGTATATAGGGCTTTAATACCAAATTGACCGTATCGGATTCCTTGCCCTGCTGTGGCAGAATAAACACCTGACCTTTACAAATGGCATAGGCCATATTGGGCAAACTGGAATCGAACAAAGCTGTTAATTGAAATTTCTGCTCGTCAATAACACCAAATGCCTGTTCCTTGCGCTGGGATATCAAGTCTCCATTGGCTAGGAAGAAATATGAATTATCATTGTTCATTGTTATCTTTTTTATTAAACTAATTTTACCATCTGGACTTTTTCGTCTTATCGTCATAAGACGTTCAAATAGCTCCCAAAAGGAGTTCTACTTGCATCAGTCCACAGCTTTTTCACCCTGGGCTCCATATTCATTGTTATTTAGCTTTTTGCTTTCCGCTATTGAAGATTTAAATACCTGTCTCCATTGAAACGCGATGCTATATTCCTTTGAATAAGACAAATGTAATATGGAACCTTGCCCCAAATAGATGGAAAACTGGTCTTTTCTATCGGTAAATGAGAAGTACCGAAAACTAGATAAAATTGATATTTTTAGATAGATAGTCTGATAGAAAGAGAACTTATTTAGAAATGAAATTTACATCAAACATGACCCGATTAGGCATCCATAATAGGCTTAAAAACAACGAAGCCCCGGGTATAGTACCTAGAGCTCCGAGAATATGACAATCAAAATTTAAAATTAACACATTATAAGTCCAATTTAACTCGTCAAGCTTGCAATTTCCACTGTCAAACCTGAAATAGTCGCGTCTGCACGACCTGTACCAGCGGAAGTTGAGAACATCATATAATCAATTCGTTTTGGAAAATCTTCCCATTCTATTTCCACCGTACCATCATCAGTCCTCGAATGTTGATCCGAAATTTGTTGGCCGTCCCTTAAAACAAATATTTCAGTACCATCTATACCCCTTTTCACCAGCAGTTCCACGAGATATTCCTTTTCCTGAAATGCTAGCATCATCTCTGATACAATCCCAAAACCACGTGCACCATTTCCAAAGAAATTTGCCTTAACATTAACAATTCCATTCTCTTTCGGTACTATTTTCAGTAAAAATTTAAGGCGTATAAATCCTTTGCCATTCACATCTGAATAGAATTCCGCAGGTATATTTATCTGATAAGCCTGGGCTCCGTTTGGTCCCTCGTTACGGAGATAAGCAAATTCATTTGTACTATGATTATTGAACAATTTGCCAAAAGGCGCGTCCAATAGTTTAACGATTCCATTAGCGCCACTGTTAAGATTGTCAATACTACTCTGTAATGGTGCAACCTTTGCATCAACATAATCTCTCGATGCAACATCCTCGGACCAGTTGTTAAAATTGTCAACGGTATCTTTATCCGCCTGTGTAAAGTCTAATGTCGACAGCCCCTTGCCTGCCACAGTATCCACTTTGCCGGCAATAGCCGCATTACTTTTGTCTACCTCCGTTTCCAATCGGTCACGAAGGTCTTTTACCAATTTCCGGAGCTGTACGCCCTGGGTATTCGCCGAATTTTCATCAAGGATTTCATTTGCCTTGATCACCTGATCCACATAGCCATCGCTGATTGGATCTTTGCTAATAATATCTGCCATAATTGTAATTTTTAAATTGCTCTTAAAATTTATTTACACTGTTAATTCACTTTCTTGTATACTGTACTCACCCAAGGTATTGGCGACCGTGAGCTTAAAACGGTAATACAATGCACCACCATCTCCATCCTGTTTTGGATAATCACTGGTCCTAAGATGATAACTCATCTCCTGATTGGATTCGGGTGCTTCAAATGCAGCGACTTTGATCCAATTTCCCTGATTATTCAGTCGGAAAAGGTAATAGATATAGTCTGTACCGATGGGTTGCCAGGTCAATTTTGATGCTGTCTGATCATAGTTCAATACAGGTGATGCCGCCTTCCTCACATCGGGAATCGTTACCACAATAATTTCGGATGGAACTGTTAACACCTCTTCCAATCCTCCTTGCTCATTGACCACTGAACGCACGCCAACCGCACGGTAATAGTAGGTCGCTCCGGAAAAAGTCGCTCCGTCTACTGCCGAAAATGTATCGACAACACTGTAAACTTGCTGTCCTGTCCCATCTACGAGATCTTCAATCTCCGCTTGATAGCCCGAAAGTCGTCCCGCTTGTTCGGATGTTGCAAAGCGATAGAGACGGATCTTAGCAATTTTATCGACCTCCGAAAAACCACCAATGGTAAGACTGATACCCCGCAACTTGGACTCCATGGTTTCATTGCGCAGCAACTCATACCCTTTGATCTTGGGCGCCTCTGTAGCTATTGTCTGCATCACCATAACAGGCCCCGCAAAGGGACTCAGATTCCCCGGTTGCAGTTTGGCATTAATCTCCACCGCAGCATAGAAATAGAGTTTCTGTGAATTGCTGTTCAGATTGTAATCCGTAAAACGCAGAAACCAAGTGTCTGGCCATTGCGGATCGGTAAATTTGCGCACCATGGGAAACGGATTGAACGTCGCATCATTGGGATCCAATAGCTGTCCATCTATATTTCGGATAACAGGAACTGTATGCTCTGTACGCTGTCCTTCCTTAACGTAATTAAAAATCACAGGTTGTTCGGTTATCGGCATCAGCACGGACTGTATTGCTCCGATATATTTAAGCTTTTTGACTGCCAGCGGATCTGAACTTAAATCCAAGCCCGATTTATCAGGGACAGGGAAACCATAGGGCTGTGGTGTTGCTTCAAACACATTGTAGGCTGCCGCATCTGCAGATGGAAAAATCTGATTGGCTAGCTCATGGAACCGCTGATAATAATAGGGATCGGTGGTCAGAGCGGAAAGCGAGGTCCGAATCGTCTGTACCGTCTCCGGTTTATACAGCGCCTCCAGCAGTTCGTCCTCATCTGTACGATAGAAAACATGACCAAAGGGATTGCGCACCTTTCCACTCGCGTCGGGAGCAATTTTTATATCAAATGTAAAGGCTCCCATACCGGTCGAATCCGGACGAACTTTCTGCGCCTCCATCGGTTGTGCTACAGCGCGACGGAATCTTGTCCGACGTTGTGCTGCGCCCCCCCCTTCACCCAATGCTACCGGTGGTTCGAGATCCTGCGGCTCATCATGCCGCAAAGCCAATAGCACTGCTGGAGTAGCAATTCCTGATGTAAAACCTTCATGTACTGTATCCTGACTGTACAAGGTCAATAGCGTCTTGCGGTCATTGAAACCTTCAGCCGGTTCAATATTGGCTTTATGAAGCTGTCCCGGCATCGGCTCATTAAAGAAATAAGCCCGATATCCTGGGTGAAAGTTGACCTTCACAGTAGCCTCTGGAATAGTCGGCACCGCGATCGGTCTATCTGCAAAACCAGGATCAACCACATAAAGCAATAAAGGATCCTGCGATTCAATCCGCACAACTTGCAGTTCTTTGTATTTATCGCCCGTATTCCCAGCCAATGGCATACGGATAATCCCTCGATACCATTCCACATGGGCCGGATTGACCTGATCTGGAGAATTACCTGTAGGCTGACCAGCCTGATAAGGGATATTCACCTGTGGGTGGGCCTGTAGAGTATAATTTGGTATGCTAACCTCGTAATAACCAGGCAGCTGTTCATCAGTCTCCACCTGTGGCCCAAATAATGGTCTGACCTGAGCTTCCTCGGTAATGCCTCCTACCCAGACCTGACTGCGATTGCCTTCAATGTCCACTGTAGTTTCAATTATTGGCTGCTGAGGACTTGCAAAATCGACGAGTGATACGGTGGCTTGCACCGACGCCCAGTTGCTGTGCTGCCCCAAATTTTCGATCGTGGTAAACTTATCACCACTTTTAGGCAACTGCCACTGCACTGCCGTACCGTAAGCTGGAATCTCTTCCTCATCGGAAACGATACTTTCTGACCTTCTTTTATAAAGCATAATATCTACCCCTTGCTGTCCACTCAGGAGAGAATGTATTCTGAAATTGCCATCAGCAGTTGTAAGAATACTATCCCGAAAGCGATCAAGATCCGCTGCAGGAAGCTGGGGCACAAGTTGACTACCATCGATCAGGATATGTGGTGCCGTGGTCATACGCGACAATGTGGGCTCTCCTTCGACTTCTTCTATTGACCTGATCTGGCCGATGAGCTGTAGAGGCATCCGATCCAAAAAAAGCGGCTGTGCTTTATCTGCTTTGATGATACCTCCTAGTTCACCCGTAGTAGTTGAGGAGAGATCTGAAACATCTACCATATCCAACCAATCAAAGGTGACACGCGTTATCCCGATGTCGCGTCCAGGGAAAGCCTGCTTACGACCCCGTAACCAATCTTGCTCGGTTTGTGTCGTGAAAATAAGGGGATCTTCTTCCTGTAGGTACTGTACTGCAACATTGCTCGGTGGCTGCAGCTTATTGATCGCAGGAAAAACAGTCTCATCTGACGATACTTCTGTACTGACTGCTGACACCCGGCCAAACCAGTCTATCCCGTAAATGGCGTAGACATGCTTTCCATTCGCTGTGATAAAGTGGGTATACAGACTTTCGGCATTGTCCAGGACGGGAACAGTCTCCAATACTCCTTCCGAATGGCTGTCATCATAGTCATAATAATCTTTTCCCCCCAATTCAAGCGAATAGGTAATCTCTGGTTTGACATAGTGTTCCTCAGTTGATTTGCGGTATTCGACACCGTAATAAACGGGTTTTGGCTGCAAAGCTGGATTGTGATTGACCGGGACATTGAGGTCTGCAAAGAAATTATGCCCTTGCTCCTCAGCATAATACTTTTCACGACCGATATTGATTACCCGCATACGCTCGGTCTTATGGTAACCTTGGGTATCCAGCATATCGTTGAGTGTCCCCATGCTATTGGGGAACGTATAGGTCAATGGGCGCATCAGCGGCTTTTCAGGTTTACGGTCATCAAGTCGGGATGCAGGAATACTGGTATATTGATACTGCTTTATGACACCTGTCTCAGCCATTTTATTGCTGTAGCGTGCCTGATAGATGTATTTTTTACCTAAATCTGTCTCCAGATCCTGATCAATATGCCCCAGACCCAACATTCGTGCGAAATGATAATCCATACCAATCAGATTGATGATATCGAGATAGCTTACCCGAACCGTCTCCACTTCCTCGGTAACGGATTCATCACGTTGTAGTTCTTCCATGGCACGCGGATCGGTCTCGGACAGCGCCAGATACTTGCTCACAAGATTGCGCAGGGCGGGATCGTCGGCATCGCCATATTGCCATTTATCGACATAGTTGGCTGCACGGAGCCGGGTTCCTTCGTTAAAATGTGGCCAAAGGTTGTCGATAGGCTTTTGGGGGCTTTCCAGCCGGGCAAATACTTCCAGATCGTCCAGGGACAATGCAAAGCCCTCGCCCACCTCTGTCCAATCCTCCGATTGACGATCTGCCAGCAGTCCTTCGTAAGTTTCCACCTGTAGTCCCTTTAGGATAAGCTGTTGCGCCTTTCTGATCCGTACATATTTGAGGTTCTCTGCCGTAAACAGCACCGTACGGCTACGCTCAGCATCAATGATTTCAGTCGCATAGCTGCTCAAGTCTCCAGTTGCTGGCACATTCTCTGTGACAAGTCCCGAAATGCCTTCCAATTTAATTGACTGTGCAATATCGCTGCTATTGGAAACCGCTAACCCAAGCTGAAAATAAGGTTTACCATAGACATCGATGCGCAAGACACCTTGATACTGATCGATAAATCCCTGCGGATCCCCAACAGGGTCATAAGGTCCCAAAAGCTGATCATAATTTGCCTCATCTTCAAACACAATACGTAGGTGGCTTGTCCTTAATTGACTATCTATTGTTTCGTTGATGGTATAAATCCAAGTCCTTTCTGCTGCGAGCACCACAGGACGATGGATCAGAAAATCCACAAATAGCGTATTGTCCGCCTTATAGGGGGTACGATAAATATGGACAAAGTCATCGGTCTGATTATATCCTTGCAAGGGAACATTTTTGTGGTCAAAATAATTGCCTTTGGGCAAATGCTGATGTCCAAGATCTCCCGCAAAGCTCCAACGTAGATGTACCCCTGGGACGATGCCTTGGGTGCCATCTGCACCTGAAGTTTGGAGCATCAGCCCAATATCATTGTTAAAGGGACTATTCTCTTGATCAATACAGACGGGAATTCCAATCGCCTTTATACTCGCCTGAATCTGCCAAAAAGCCAGCAAAAAAGCAACAAGATCGGCATCCGCTAAAGGCAGTTGAATATCTTCGTCCAGTTTAAACCCACGACTTTTGATTTCCTGAAAAATAAGCAGGATCGTACGGAAAAGCACATTGTATGAAGTACTGTCAAAATCCACATAACCTACGTAAAAGTCGTCAAAGAGGAAATCCTCCTGGTCAAAATCGCCATAAAAATAATCGTCTGGCAACGGTGAGGACTCTGGAGCTACCCCAGAAAGCTCGGCATAAAGATAGATCGCCCGGGTGTACAATTTCTTCAGTACATCACTTTCCAACCGACGCAGTTGCTGCAACAATGTGCCATTGTTGTCAAATTTACCAGCTCCTTCGAGCTGGTAAATGGCATCCAGGCAGTCAGCGATAACGCTATAATCTGCATGGTAAGCATGGTAATTTATTACTTTGGTCATTTTTATTTTATCTAAAGATTGATTCTTGAATTATAACTTGATGTAGCCGCATCATCGATCTGATCGGTCAAGGTCAGTGGCAGGATAACTTCCGCTGAAGCCACATAATCCTGTCCATCAAACTCCTTGAAAACAAAGCGCAACTGGATGTCCGCCGGGGTGATCGACAGATCCATATTGCTGAGCAAGGCAGCCGAAAGGTTGCGGGAATAAAGGGCTTTGATAGCGTCATTGGCTTCAAACTGGCCATCCTCCCTTTCCTGACCCCATTGTAGGGTATCCAACAGCTGCTCTTTAGGCAGATTGGGGTGATTGAACGGTTCTGGATTACGCACCAGCACCCCAATAATCTTTCGTCTCTTGGTAACCGGATCCTGTTGTACAATCGGCTGAATAACGGTGTGTTCATACTGCTGTAGCTGTTTAATCTGCAAACCACCGTAAACCATCCGCTCAAAACTGTCGGTATACCGAAGAATATGGGCATCATCGCCCTGGTAATTTCCATTCCAAAGATCCTTGAGCAGACCATTTACCTCCGTGTCGGCCATTTCAAGCACAATCGGATCGACGGTCAGCGCTCTGTTAACCTGATCGTGAAAATTGGCATAACGCGAGGTCATGACGCCAAAGCGGTGTACCTCAGCCTGCTGGGCTGGATGGCCATCGGGTTTGTAGACCGATTCAAACAATGCGGTATACAATCGATTGGGTAGCAAATGTGGAAATTGGTACTCTCCCCGCTTACGCTTGCGAGCAATAGCGATGTCACTAGCATTACAGGCATCCTGAAATGCGGCACGGTTAAGAAGGTAAATCCGCTGTTGGTCGGAAGGCAAACTGCGGAAGTTGCTATCATTAATGGATTGCTCCGGCAACTCTTCCCAGACCAGTTGCTGCTCATAAACTTGTCCATAGGGATCCACCAGCTTGATATCTAAACGGCTCTGAATAGATGGTCGTCCCTGATAATTGTCCCAATCACTATACATCGCATTGAGATAGGCTTTGTTAAAGAGCAATCGAACTTTGGCCTCTTCATAAAAGAGGGGTTTACTCCGATCTTGTCTTCCCATCGCATCTGGGAACGAGCGCTCGTAGTCGATGTAATGTCTCAGATTAGCAAGCTTGAACGATGCCGTTTGATCCTCACTTGCCAATGCTTCATATACCGCACTCTCTTTGTGGAAATGTCCGATCGGGCCAGCTGTCTTAAAGCCATAGATAAAAGCCCGTTCTGCAGCACCTGCTACATCGTCATTCACAACATCCTTGGTTTTTACTACGATAGCATACATCGTATCTGGTCGCCATACAGGTTGAATGGTCTGATTCAAATTGGCGCTAATGGCTTGATTTTCCTCAATAAATCCTTCACGTGTCATCTCACTCTCCTCAACACGGCGATGTACTGCTTCGGTCATATAGATCAATTCGGCGATATCAGTTGCAAAATTACGCGGGGGATCAAGCTGTAACTCCGCGGGAATGGGAGCTGTCGCTTTGAGTTCTTTATCCACATAGATCTTGACCTGATTTTGAGCTCTCGACACTGTTACGACCACCTGTGCGTACTGTGTCACGGGAATAATGCCACTGCTGCAATCCATTGTCATCTCAGCGCTAGCAATAATACTGCTGGCCTGCTGGTCATGATAACTTGTAAAAACAACATCATAAGCTGGCAAAGCCTGATCACCCCGGTAATCATGATCGGACACAATCCGTTCCTGACGTACCAAATGAATTGCATAACCTTTTTTATCGCTACTTTCAGTATGTGTATACACTTTGGATACCAATGTACTGACTCCTGTTTCCAGGGCACTGAACATCGCTGTTACTGCGATCGAAAAATCACCTTCCTCTACCTTCAAATCTGGAGAAGCCATCACCTGCAGGCTATCTGCATTAGCGAGATAGGTAAAGTTACGCGAAAGCTTCATCAATGTATCAGAAGCAGGCTTCAGCCATAGGGTATCCATGAGGATCGGTGCATTGCTGAGAACAGCATGATGACCACCAATATGATCCAAACGTTCGTAGCCATTCCAGTTGCCCACTGCGCCCGGCAATGTCTCCAGATCGGATGTAAGTAGTTCCGCTGGTTCGAGCGCCCGATTCAAAAGGACAACATCTGCAATAGTTTTCTTGGTTTCGTATTGATGCGCTGTGGTTATGCTCGTTGATAATGGCAATCTTTCGTAACCACCGATCTTTAGGTTACCTTCAAACCCGAGTACACGCTTAGCATGGAGCTTGATAATAACCTCATGAATCGGTTGTCCCAGATTTTCGTAAACAAGTTCCTGCACATCATCGGTCCGCTCCAGTGCTATAGTATGAACCACAACTGGCTCAACAATTGTCTCACCGAATGTTGTCGGCATACGCTGATGGCGAACAAATTTGACCTCTCCTGTATTCTCACTTTTTGCAACCCGTAACTGAAAATAAGTCAGCGGTTCTGATAGCAGAATGTTCAGACTTCCCCCATTTTCGCGCAAACGGAAATTGTTGTTCACCGTGCTGATATCAGAAGCAATAACGGCGGAAATACCCTGGAGCGAAAATTTAAACCCCTCACGTTCGAAAGTGCGACCTGAACTATAAATAAGCCCCGATGGCAAATATTTCCAATCAACCTGGTATTTCTTTACCGCATCCTCAAAGCAGAACAGGTCTTTGCGTTTAAAATTCAGTGCATCCATATCCCGAGCTACTGATACCTCCTCTTTAGCCATTGAAAACATATGCTGGGAGAGTAGACGGATCTTCTTATACTTATTGGGTTCGTCAAATTGCCAATAACCATCTTTCAGTGTCCCCAGGTCAACGACACCATTGTTGGCATCGACAATTGCGGTAACAGCATCGTAGACCTGATAAGGCTTCCAGCTATTGTCGGCCCAGCAGAAAATATCAAAGCCTGTCAGCAACAGTTCATGTTTCACCTGGTCGCTCAGTCCCCGTTCGGGTGGTACCATTTGCAGATATCCCTCCGGAAGCTGGTTCATTGCACCGCCAAGACGCGTCGCCGCATATGGCTTTACAGGGCTCAATAAATCGATATCAATAAAACTATCCAATGGAATGGTCACCTTCTTAACCTCCTGCTCGGAAGTAAAATTGTAGCGCCAACCTGAAGCTCCTGGAGCCGGAATTTCGGCGATCACACCGGTTGTAATCCGGTCGACAAAGTTGATCGGAAAGCTCTCCTCGGATAACATATTTATTGCCGCAGCTGGCATATAGTTTTCCGTTTCACTTGGCAACCTCAGGATCTCAATAGGCTCTTCTAAGGGTTGTCTATTATTATTGAATGTCCACTCAACGGCGAGTTTAAACTTGATATCTGGGATCGGCCAAGGCAGATTGAGCTTGACACCCAAGGAGCCATAAATTCGAAATGGATTGGGGGCATCTATACCTAAAACAATATCCACAGATAGTCCAAACTTAAACTTCCAGACCTTCAGGTATGCATAGCCACCAAATTTAGCCTGCGCCCCCAATTGAATTGGGCGGAAACTAACCGAGCCTGCAAGATCAATATAAGCACCTAAGCCCACAGCCACTGGGCCAAACTTTTTCTGAAAATCAAATCTGGCACCCGCGCCCACCTTAAAGCCTTTGGCTGAGAGCATCATATAGGAATGTCCTTCAAACAACGTGAGCACCTTTGCCCTCACACGTTCAGACTCGGGTTGGTCCTTGCCGAGATTGATGTACCAACCTGATGCATTGTTGAAGAAAAAAGCCATATCCATCTTCCCCTGTACACTGAGGATTTTTCCATCTAATGGCCCTCCCTCTGGCAGTCGATAGTTTACACCCAAGCTTGCCATGACAGATTTGCTATCAATGGAAATCATAGCGCTAAATGGTGGATCAACATCCTGATTAAGTCCAAGACGCTTACGCAGTATGCCTGCCTGCCCCTGCAGTAAAAACACATCGGGCAGCCCCAGCATCAGAAATAACTTGGAAGAGAATGTATAGCCGCCATCAAAGGTCGTCGCTATACTCGCCCCAGCCCCAACCGAGAAGCCCGGTTCGTTGGCAAACTTATCGATCTCAATGCCCTCGCGCCCAGTAATCTTACTTTTAGCTTTGTAATAATCCCACCAGGTTGCTTCCTCCGACAGCGCCGGTGTAACAGCCTTTTTCGATGGCATATAATGCTGCCCGATCAAACCGCGGAAGCCATAGATCCCCAAACCTGTAGGCCCCAGCGGAATTGGAGCAGGAAGATCCAGTCCAATATCAACAATAAATGCAGGAACCTTGGGATTAAGACGCATAGCGGCTGAACCACTCAGCCGCAACTTAGGTAAAGCAAAGCTCACAGCCCCGGTATATTCTGTCCCCGCATTGGATGTCTCAATATTCGGATCGGGATTGTTCATGCTCAGATACCCGCTCAGGATAAATGCTGCATTCTCCTTGCTCACATTGCCCGGAATTGTCAGATCAATACCGATACCATCAACGCTGGTAAAGCTGTCAAATGGCTTATCTGTATCATTGTGATCGACAGTAAAATAATATTTAATCCCATCTCCAGTGGCCTTCACTCCAGCACGACCAGTATTGATCATCCCATCAAACCCAAAATACCGATACCTGCGTTCAATACCGCGATGCTGTCTTGCGTAGGACCCCAAGCTGATCTCTTTGATCTCCATGTTGACAGGCCCTACTTTGAGGGAAATAGCCTGTGGAACCATAAAGCTTCCGCCTTCAAATTCAAGATCACCATCTTGCCAAATACGGAATCGCTGAACCTCAATATTTCTAGGCAACACTTTGCCCAATCCGGGAACATCGGCCAAAAAATCCAAAGTTCCGGCTAGTTCCACGTAGAAACCGCGATCCTCCCGGCCTAACTTCAAGCTGCGGATCTTAATTTCAAGCACATCGGGCATCGTAATTTTTATTGGCTCTTCCGCTGTTCTCGCCAGCACCCTAAAGTTGCCGTCATCTTCAATCTGAGCATCAACAGCAATGACAAATGCATCCGAACCTTGTCGAAATTTATCTATGGTCAAGGTGCCCGAGATAGCTGATTGTCGTACCTTGCCTCTATTGAAATCTACGGCAAAACGATCCAATGCAAGGGAGAAACTACCAAACTTGCGTTGGAGCACACCATCTGATTCAAGTGCGATACGACCGGACAGCCCTCCCGAACCGATAAAGAGGTCATCGCCTACAATGGCCAGGGATCCAACATCGCCCTCTCCAAGCCCCATATACTTGATACCCGCCCGTCTGATGTATAGACCGTTAAAATCAGGGCCATATCCGGCCAAATCCGCCTCGGGAATATTTCGCTGTTTGCTGACATCTAATTTAGCCCTGTTAAATTCAACAATAAATCCAGTATTGCCGATCATACATGGACCAGGCTCCAACGAACCTACCAATTCGATATCCGAGCCAATACCAGCTTCGGTATCGGCATAGAAAGTTGCTTCGGCAAATTTAAAGAGCGCCCGTCGATCCGGTAGCTCCACACCGTGAGCATCTACAGGTTTAAGAATATTATTCGGGAATTCAATTCCAGCAGCAAGCTTTACCGTCGCACGTACATTGGGTATGATCAAACCGCGTATATACTCCTCTATGCCCAGCGGTATAATATCCTGATAAAACCTATCCAGGTTTTCTCTGGCACGACTTGGATCAGCACTGATGTAAGTATCAAACAGAACCGCCGATACAGATTGATCAATATGACTATTGCTATTAATCAGTTCGGCGAGGCTTGCCGCTGTAGGCTCCTCATCTGTAGGTAAGACCAAATTAGCTTCGGGGAAAGTGCTATTAATTGCGTTCACGAGCTGAACAAATTTGTTCTGAATACCGGTGTCCGACACGATAAAATTGTTGATGATGTGCGCGATTGCCTCGTTTTCATTGATCTTGAAAATCTGGAGTCCCAGATCGAAAAATGCCTGTGGCGTAAAGGCAAACTGCTGCGTCTTGAAAGACCTGAGATAAGCGAGCATCTCCCATTGATACTGCAGCGATACCGGAAAGGAAGAGATGCTACTGTTGCCATCTTCATCCGGGTTCAAGACTAGCCGCATGCCGAATGGCAAGCGAAGCCCAATATTATTGGCGATGACATCCAGGCTATAATAAGCTGAATCGCCCCGCGGTGATCTCGAATACTGCAGATTTTTATAATGGATGCGATCCAGCAAACCACCCAGCCCCTCCTCTGCAAATTGCAAGAACTCAGGCAAGTCATCTACAGTAACTACTTCCGATAGCGACGGATAGTAACGTTTGTTTATGATATTTGTTGACATATAATATTTGCTATTCGTTTAAAATTAATTAGAGGCCCCATCATAGAGTTCGATGGTTGACCGTTTAGTAGCTTTATTGAAGCGAAGCTTGCCAAGACGATAATATGCGTCGAGCTGATTGCTATTTGTTCTCGTTGTGGAGAACGTATATTCATCATTGTAGTGCATTACCCCAGTTTGATTCACAAATTGCGATCCCTGTAGCTGCATAGTACCACCCTTGTAGGTCGTCACCTGTACTTTAAAAAGCTCCGATTGCTCCGATTTGCCCCGCCAAATAGCGTATAGTCCTATATCACCGAGATTTTTGACATCATCCACACTAAAATCTGACCTTGCAAAATCAATGTAGGAGAAGTCTCCTTTTATGTCGTTTGCGGCAAAATCTTGCGTAAATTTTTTCAAATTGATCAGTACAGATTCTTCTCCAGATTCCTTTATATTATCATTTGGCCAATACAGATAGGCATCTTGCATATTCCGTCCGGAAGGAACAGTAGGCCCCAACTGACCATAGCCTACATATTGGTTATTGACATCGGAATCGGTATTTTCAAACCCCACCGCAACATCAAGCCCTAAGGAGGTACCATTCTGCCAGCTGTAGCGAACGACCATGTAATCGAAGTCTTCAATGAAAATCACAGGTTTATCAATATTTGTAATGGCAACCTGCTCCGGTCCAAGCAACTCACCCTCAGCGGTATGAGCAGCAACCTCGATCATTTTTATTGGAGCCAAACTTGGGCTATAATCGACGTGGAGGATATTGCCTTCAAAATATCCACCGTCGCTAACGGTGAAGGTACAGGAGGCCGAAATATCAAACTTAGTCCCATCGGTAAAAGTCCTAAACACGTTGAATGGTGACGAGCTCCCTTCCTTTAAAGAAGCGGGCCAGTCAACCTGTGAAGCCAATATAGATTTACAATTAGCAAAAGCCATTGTCTTAAGCCCAGACCATCCATCCGCAGTCAATATTCGCACGGCGACAATATGATCACCACAGTACCCTTGTCCAGTGAATTCCAAGCTGTTGATACTATCAACCAGAATACCATCGAGAAACCATTCACAGGCAAGTACGTCAGAAGCCATTAATTCAGAACTGACAAATTGAATTTCAAATTGAAAAGCTGTGCCCGGGAAAAGTGTTTCACCACCAATGCCAAACCTGCTGGTCTGTATACATATATTTTGTGACATAACATTATTCTTTAGTTTATAAATTCTAATTCATCAATTGCTGATCGGCGATTATCCTTAATCTTTCTTTTCTGCTTGGAGTCTCTCGTAAAGCTTCTTCGTCTCCCATCGAGATCATCTGGATTAGCATTGTTTACCACAGGTTTTGTTTTTGCTGCAAATCCAATCCCTCCGACTTTATGGTTTATATTATTTTCGTTTTTTCTTTTCATTTTTCATCTTCTTTTTATTGTAATACGACATCTATCTTTTCACGGTGTTCGAACCCGTTGTTCTCTTATTTAGCCTTTGCCAAGCAGCCTCCAAAAACCTAAAAAAAGAGCTTAAAACTGCTATAATGCATATATATCAAAAGGGAACAAGACAAAATTACACTTGGAAGGGATGGATTTTGGCGAGAAAAATGCCCTTTTCTCTCGGTATCTATGATCTACCGAAAAGTCTAAAAAAACTTATGTAGGAAGGGAAACATAAGACTAATAAATAAAAAGAGCCCAGTATAAAAATACTGGGCTCTTTGGGGCGATTTATCTTATTTTACAGCAAGAATCTTGATAATCAGTACTAAGAAAAAACCTCAATGCAAATATTAAGGCTTCCTAGCTTCGTATAAACATTATTGGCGAACAATACTATCTTGTACATTTTTTATGTTGCTTTTGCCTTTGAGTTCCTGAAGCTCGAGCAGTAATTCATTATAGAGTTGCATTAAATCATGATACTTAATCTTCAATTTGGCCAAGGTTTTCTCACAAGCCAGTCGTTCGTTATTAGCAAGTTGGAGCGCATCGTTCAAATCTTCTATGACAATACCTAATTGTTCTATATTTTTCTCCAGTCTTTCAGCATAGGCTGCCCACTTATCGATCACCTTTCCCGCATTTTCAACATTGGTAGCCTCAACTTCTGCCTCCTGTTTAGGTCTCCCAACAAAATAACCACCAATCCCCGTGACAACGGGAATAATTAATTTTCCTAAAATATCTAATAGTTCCATATTGATCCATTTTTTTAAATAACTATTTTAAATACACTTATTATTGATCGTCTATTTTTATCCGAGCCAGTTTTATGAAAGCATTAACAATTTTGTTTTCTTATATCGTATTCTCTACACCTGATGTAGCAATAAGCAAAAAGACTTTTCAAAATTTATAAGCATTCACTTTTACTTCATAACCTGCTTTATTAGGCTGATGATAAAGTTACTGGTACAAATTTATCTGATAAAGGGGTAATGGAATTGCATTAAAATATTTAAATAGGCGGTAAGAAAGGAATACCGAAAATCGCCATAATTTGTTTACCGTTGATAACATCAAATATTCGTATCCGTCCTACTAAGTCAATATGTACTTAGTAGAACGGATACGTTTTAATTATTCCTTTATTTAACCTTATTTCAGCAAAGAAATTTAGAAAGAAGTGCCATGTAACTCTATTTTTTTTTAATTAACCTTCAATAGTAAAGATAATATGATAAAAAAAACAAAAGTTTTTAAGCTTGTTTTTTTTATCATATTATCCTTTAATAAAGGAATAAGCCAAACTGAAATAGGGCCTTGGACAATGAAAAATAAAGATGCGGAAGAGAAGATAGCAAAAAACAAAGTGAAACAAATTTCTATTTATGTCTATCAAGCAAGACCCAATGGGAAACTCCCAAAAAAAGGTGTATTAACAAATCGTACTACATGTAATTCATTAGGCAAAGTGCTGGTATCCGAAATGTTCCTTTCCAGTATGACGCTAAAAAATGCTTATGAATACGATCAATTCAGTAGCCCAATTAAAATGATTACCTATATTGGACCAGATCAGGTAACAGAAATTTTGACGTAAAAAAGCCACATCTCACGACGTGGTTTTACAACATTTATATATTTATTTTAGATGGCTCTTATTTGTATGAATTGATTGATGTGGACACTTTCCAGTCATTTCCCTCACGAACCAAAGTCACCACATCAGTCTTGGTAAAATTCTCAAATTTCAGAGTTACTTTGGCGATCATATAATCCGCCGACTCTTCGATAATATCAGTACTTACTGTACAGTTTAGCTCCTCACCTTTTTGCTTTTTCAAGGATTTGACAACTGCATTACGGCCGTTAGATTGTGCATTGGAACCTTGGATCTTTTGGTTGAAATCTTCGGCGAATAACTGCTCAACACCTGCCGATTCTCCTTCTGTAGTGACCGCAACATAGTGCTCTAAGGCAAAGTCTGCTGTGGAAAGGTTAACGTTTACTTTTGCTGATTTTGAACCAGGGCCTTCAGCTGCCATAGCGAATGTGGATACTGCGATTAGGGCTGTTGCTGCTAATGTTTTTACTAATGAGTTCATAATGTCTTTATTTTATTGTGTTAGTTTTGTTGTTCTTATTTGTTGACTCAAAACTACGACACAATACGCCCCTAGCCTATGGGCTTTAGACCAACGATCAGGAAAACTCGGTGAATGGTGGGAATAGGAAGATGAAAAAATTTAGCCTGATCAATTTTCGTTAGTTTTGGTAAAATCTCATCTCCCCAGCTATCGCAAATGCTTTTAAGATATACTCTCATAAGCACGCCATAGCCCAATAACAGAACCCGCCGGTGCGCTGATGGTAATTTACAGGGTAGCCTATGGAGATAATGATGTCGAGGTTATAGAACTTAACAAGTTTATCTGAATCACTAATGTGCAAAATTTGCATATTGCTCATCTTTACCGGTTAACACACCTGTTGATAACCATAAGACACCAGTTCTTAAAAGAAGTATTCAAGGCTACCGAAATTGTGAAGTTTTTATGTTCTTTTTTTTTAGTCATTATCCCCTCTTGTTTCAATCAATTTGCGATTGCGCATCGCAATCATTTCTGCCAATTTCTCTTCACTAGGCAATACCGTTTTGTACTTCGAAGCAAACAGCTGCTTATTCTCTTTAAAACGGAATATTTTACGATAGTTTCATCCTTTTCGGCACAAAGTATAATGCCAATAGTCGGATTATCGTCTTCCCCACGCTTCAGTGCATCAAACATACGAACGTACATATCCATCTGGCCAATATCACCATGGCTGAGCTTGGTTGTCTTCAGATCAATTACCACAAAGCACTTGAGCAGATAGTTGTAGAAAACTAAATCCACATAAAAATGGGAAGTTTCCGTACTGATGCGCATCTGACGCTCGACAAAGGAAAATCCTTTTCCCAATTCAAGTAGAAACTTTTGCAAATTGTTGATCAATGCTTTTTCTAAAATAGACTCTTTTCCAGTCAAATCTTCAGGCACATCCAAAAATTCGGCAATATAAGGGTCTTTAATAAAGTCGGCCGGATTATATTTCTCCAGATCAGAAAGTCCTTGAGCTTGTTGGGTAGAAAGTAAGCGACGATAGTAACCGCTCTTGATATTCCGTTCTAATACACGGGCTGTCCAATTTTGCCCTGTGGCCTCCTTGATATAATAGTCCCGTTCATTGGGATCGTCGATCCGCATAATCAAACGGATATTTGTCCAGCTAAGATTCGCTACGCGCTGCGTAACGGATTGTGGATTCTCTACGCGCTGCGTAACGGATTGGTCAAATTCAGGGAACACTTGGTAGAACTGCCTTTTTTCCAAATATTTATCAGTAGAAAATCCGTTAAATCATTTTTTTTCTTGTTTTAAAAATAACAGTTTGAAAATTTCATCTAATTAATGACTTTTACAATCGGCTTTATATTTTGACTAAATGAAGTTAATAATTTAAAACACCAAATGAAAGAATATAAATACTGGAAAAAAATTGGAGTTGAGATTCAAAAAGAACTAATATCCAAAGCACTTGCTAAGAATATCAACTATAGCCAAAGTCCTGTATTAGGGCTTCCCGGAACAAAATTGGATGGAAGAGTTTTTTATGAACAGGCTGAATTTTTAAAGGAAGCTCCTTTCCTGCAGACAATTGTTCAGAACCCTAACCATATTGGTTGTCATACTGTCGGAGAATCAGAGCCTTTTTTTCAAGGCACCCAAGATATTGAAAAAGATGTCATTCAAATCTTAAGTAAAGATATATTACAATCTCAAGAAGATTGCGATGGATATGTTGCCTCTGGAGGTACAGAAGCCAATATACAGGCATGTTGGATGTACAGAAATTTCTTCATCAATACATTTAATGCCAGTTGTAATGAAATTTTCCTAATCGCATCGCAAGACACACATTATTCAGTCAATAAAGCTGCGAATTTATTGAATATTGATCTTGTCCTTGTTCCGGTCGATTTTGATACCAGAGAAATTCTGCAGGATCAACTGGATAAGTATGTCCATGAAGCTGTGAAAAATGGCAAAAAGTATGCTATCGTTATTTCAAATGCCGGTACCACCATGTTTGGAAGCGTTGATAATCCCGATGATTACGCCTCAGTTTTCATAAAATATCATCTTAATTTTAAACTTCATATAGATGCGGCATTTGGGGGATTTATCTATCCAATTGTCAATCAAAACCACAATATCGGTTTCAACAATAAACACGTCTCATCGGTGACCATGGATGCCCATAAAATGCTCCAAGCCCCTTATGGAACGGGTATATTTATCACGAGAAAAGGATTGATAGACAATGTTTTTACCAAAGAAGCGAAATATGTCAATGGAATGGATACCACTTTGAGTGGAAGTCGCTCTGGGGCAAACGCAGTGGCAATTTGGATGATTTTGCAGACCTATGGCCCACATCAATGGTTAGAGAAGATGAAGATTCTGAACTACAGGACAGAAGTCTGTTGTCAGGAACTCGAAAAATTGGGAATTGGCTTTTATAGGGACTCATATATGAATATCATTACCATAAAATCAGCTGATTTGCCCAGAGAACTAGCAGTTAAATTTGGTTTAATTCCGGATTCGCACGACGAAGATAACAATTGGTATAAAATTGTGGTAATGGACCATGTTCAGCAAGAATCACTGAATGATTTTATTAATGAATTAAAAGAATCCCGCAGTAGAGAGCGTAAAGTTTTGGAAAATTAAAATAGCTGTAAAATCATTTTTTATTGCATAATGATATCCTGCCAATGATACAATCATGTTATTAAAGGATGGTAAGCATTTATTGCATCGAGTACTATTCCCTAACTTTTATAAAAGGGGTACTAAGGTATTTTTCATTCAAGCTCATGCTTAATCACACAAAGCCCACAACAATCGAGCTGCGTACCGAAACTCAAGCTGATGACATCATGATCTTTCTCGGATATTAATCTGGAGACAATATCACTTTCTAATTTATTGACGGATGGATTGTTATTGTTTTCTTTCTGACAAGAAGCCATAACAATTGCTGTTAGCAATAAAATAACTAAGGCTTGTACAATAAGTTTCATAATTTTGACAATAATTTTTCTTTAACTTATAAAGAAAAATAAAAAAACATTAAATCTTCATATGGATCCATGGATTACAAATCTCCATTAGTCTTTTAAAAATCTCCTGATAAGTAAAAAGATAATTAAAACAAACACCATGCAGGTGATAATCTCAAATAGAGACATGTTTAATAACAACAGATGTATAGAGGTCATACTTAAAAAAATGTGGTTTGTTGAATGATAATTGTTAATCACTATAATTGCTTTGTATAATGGTAAACGGGAGTGAAACGTAATTGTCCCAAAAAAATAAAAAAGCCACATCTCACGACATGGCCTTAAATAAACATATGATTCACTAGTGGTTTGTCTTTTTATGACTGGCAAACCACCAGTGATAAGGTACTATTTATACGAATTGATCGATTTGGATAC
>Ga0256786_1000271_pt1 | contig 30138 bp, 21 predicted proteins | sample MC6MC0937MT_FD_186053 | JGI IMG/M metagenome (GOLD analysis project Ga0256786, IMG submission 186053) | Metatranscriptome of enriched soil aggregate microbial communities from Iowa State University, Ames, United States - MC6-MC0937-MT... | ecosystem: Environmental > Terrestrial > Soil >...
CATTGAACTTGGATTACACGATTCCTGCATCGAAATCATCATCTTCGGATATTTTAGGTAAACCAGCCGGAACTTATACGCAGACAGTAACTTATACTGCAACAGCTTTATAATAATTTTTTTAGTTTGTAGAGCTTTCTTTTGTTACGTTTTCAGTAGTTTTGGGAATCTTTTATTATAAACAATTACACCATGCGCAAGTTTATTCACCTTTTTATTTTCATTATCCTTACTGGTTCTTCTTCAATTCTGGCACAAAGTATTTCTATGTCGCCTACGCGGCTGTTCTTTACAGGTAATCCGGGAGAAAAAGTGGCACAAACAGTAACGCTTCAAAACAGCTCGGATAAGGATTATGTTTTTAATCTCAACTATAAAGATTGGGCTAGAGAAGAAGATGGAAATAAAGTGTATCTTGAGGCAGGCAGTTCAAAAACTTCGAATGCTGCTTGGGTATCTACCTTAGAAAACGCTATTACAGTTCCTGCGAAAAGTACAAAGGAGATTGTAGTAACCATGCAGATTCCTGCAAACGCTTCAAAATCCGACGTTACAAACAGTATGTTGTTTTTTACGCAGCTTCCTCAGCAGGCAGATCAGGCACGTATTCAAAATGGAATTGGTATTATTACCTTATTTGAGGTTGGTCTTCACATCTTTTATACACCACCTGGGAACCATACAAAAAGTTTGGATATTACCAATATATCAGAGTTGAATAATGAGAATGCAGCGAACCGAAAAGTAGCAGTAAGCATCCACAACGATGGAAATACCATCAATGATGCTACGGTTGAATTTGAACTGACCAATACAGACAGTGGTAAGGAAATAAAATTACCCGCAATTTCGATCTCTATGTTTCCCAATACGAATCAGGTTGTTCAATTTTCTTTACCGGAGAATATTTCAGGGAACTATCTTGGCGTGGCTATTATCAAAATGGCAGGATCCAATGATTTACGCGTAGGAGAAAAAAACTTTAAATTTTAATAATTAAGTCTTGAAACCACAAAAAAGTATATCGATATCATTAAGAAAAGCAATCTTGTTTTTTGCATTTGTTCTTCTTAATTTTTCGTTTGCCTTTGCGCAGGAAAAAAAGGATATCGAAATCCGTTTTCAAAATGAAAGAGTAGCCGTTGAAAAGGGCTCTACTTTTACTAATTTTCTGGTCATTGAAAATAAAAGTTCTGAAGAAATTACGATTCAGAATATTATGCCTTCGGAAAATTATCCGGGTTTACTTTTTTATCCTAAAAATGACTTTATCTTAGGTGCGGGTCAGTCTAAAAATCTTCCTATAAAGCTGATCGCCAACGTGGATTTTATGAAATTGATATCCAATGAGATCAAGTTTCAGGTTTCATATACTACATCATCGGTTAATAAAACTGATAATGCCTCGTTCTTTGTTGATAAAGAGGAGAACAAAAACATTGCAATTTATACGACAGCTTACGAAAATTTCATTAATCCTTCCGCTCCAGACTCCTCAATTCTGCTGACTGTAGAAAACCAAGGCTATAGTAAAAGAACCGTTAAGATTGATTTGCAATCTATTCCTGATGGGTTGGAAATGATGCCAAAACAACAAACGGTATCTCTGGAAGGTTTAGAAAAACAAACGGTTGAGATCAAAATTGTGGTCAGAAAACAGAATACGCTTTTTCCGGAATTTAATATTAATGCAACTGCTACAGACGTGCTTACTAATGAAATTGTTGGAAGCAACACGCTCCACCTAGTCATTTTGTCGAACAACAGACAAATTGCCCGCGGAAACGAAGCCGTAAACGGAAGTAATTATGCGGAGCTTAGCTATAACGAAAACAGTTCGGGCTTCAATTTTCTACAATTAAGAGGAAACGCAGCATTTCGAATGACTGAAAATTTGAAATCGCGTTTCAATATAGGTGCAGATTACTATCATGAGGATGGTCTTTATAATTTATATGATACCTGGTTGGAACTTGAGAGAAAAAACACAGTATTAAGGTTAGGAAATGTTAATAGTAACGATTATGATTACCCGGTTTTCGGGAGAGGTGGGAAAGTTTCTACGAAATTTGGCAATAATAATCAGGTTGAAATTCTTGCGTTAGAAAATAATTACAACCTGGCAAGTACTTATTTCCAACAAACAGAAGGATCTACCATGGTAGGTGCAAAATATGGTTTCGGAAATTCTAAATCTTTTAATGGAAAAGTTTCATACTTATTTGATCATGATCCACGTTTGAATGTAGATACACAGGTAACGAATGCAGTATCATCATTTTCAATTAATGATAAACATACAATCCGCACAGAAGCAGGTCTGAGCCACGAAAAAGGTCTTTCGAATAAAGATGAAAACGTAGGAGCTACAATGGGAGCCAACTACGACGGAAAAATAGGGACATGGGATATTCAATCTCTTAATACCTTTGCCACCAGTAGTTATGCAGGGATCAAAAGGGGGTCTTTTTTCTCAAATCAACGTATCGGTCGTCAATTTTCTGCTTCTCAGCGTGCTTTTATACAGTATCAGAATTCGCAGGTAGATCCTGAGTTCCTGAGTTTCCAGAATGCGCCTATCCAAACGGGAAATGCTAATTTGCGTTATTATTTCAATAGTACAGAATCTTTAGGAGCTGGTTACCAGTTTTCTTCAAAGAAGTGGAATTTCTTATTGTCTCCAAAGGTTGAAAGGCAAAAAACAGCCAATTTTTACACATCGCAGGAACTTTTTTCTTACCGCATGGAAGCTAACATAAGCACTACTTTGGGTGCTCACGGATTGAATTGGTCGGCGGAATATTCTTATTCAAAAGATAACAATAAAGCCGATTGGTTCAACAGTCTGAAAACAACACTGTCTTACAGGTATAAATCTTTCTCCCTCAATGGAACAGCTCAATGGAATGCGATCACTGTCTTTGATCTGAATTCTTATTACAATGTAGACCGTAATTTCGCCAACTACAATGTATTTGCTTCGTATAATTTCCAGATGCTTGGGAATAATCTGATTGGATCTTTTTCAGCAGGAACTTTCTATTCGGAACTTTACAAAAACTTAAATACCAATGTAAGTGGTAACCTGGAATATAAAATTTCACCTTCCTGGTCGAGCACAGGTTATTTTAATATTTCTGGTTATAAATCTACGGCGGAATATGCAAGCAGTGGGAGTTATTACCAGTTCAGAATCGGGATTAGAAAATATTTTGCCGCAGCTACGGCTCTTGGAAATCATAAAGTAACTTTCCAGTTATTTGAAGATAAAAATTTCAATGGACTTTTGGAATCAGGTGAATTGGTTCTTGCAAATGAAATCGTAAAACTTGACAATTTTGTTGCAATGACCGATAAAAACGGAAAAGTAGTTTTTCAGAATGTACCTGAAGGTATTTATACACTTAAAGTTAATGAAAATGCAGGGGCAAGATTGATGATGGATCCTGTAATTATGGTAGATAAAAATATCAACCGCAAAGTGGGTCTGGTAAAAAATATAAAGGTAAGTGGGAAATTAACAGAGATCAAGCAAGCCTACGATGTTTTGGAAACGGATGTAACCGGAATAGTGGTGTATGCAAAAGGTGAAGATGGCGTGATCCACACCGCTGTGGTTAACCAAAAAAATGAGTTTGAGTTTTTCCTGAAAGATGGAAAATACGACCTCTATATTGAAAATGACAAATACAATTATACTCAGCCCAACCAAACTATTCAGGTGACAAAAGAAGGTTTCTCAGGAACCGTGGTTTTTGAATATAAGAAGAAAGACACAACCATAAAGGTGAAAAAGTTTTAAATTTAGAGGATATGAAAACGATGAAAGGTTTTTTAATAGGAATTTTTACCGTGTTCTGCGGATCAACAGTCGCGAAAGCTCAGGATATTTACCTGTCTGTTCCTGAAAATAATATTTTAAACAGGATTGAATTTACCTCAGTACCTACAAGAGTAATGGTGAATCCCAACAGAACAAACTGGGATTATACCTTTTTTGGATTAGCGCCGATAGCTCCTACATTTACCTCTGTTTCGGGACCAGTTTTTACTCAGTCTTCTTCTTCATTTACTTTACCCAGCTCTACTCTTCTGTGGCAATTAGAAAGTATGGGCGGGCAGTTGCCATCTACCGGATTTTCAGGTTCTTTACCAGGTTTTCAGTCTTTCAGTACAAGTGCTCTGAGATGGTTTGATCCGCCCGGGTCTATTATTTTCGGAGGAGGATTCAATAAAGGAAATATCAATTTTACCTTTAAAATACCAGCTGCTCAGTTTGCAGCTAATGCATACCGAGCCGGGAATTATTCCATGGATATCAGTCAAAATTATAATGATTTCACGCCACGTAATTTTAAAACGATTTTAGTCATTCCTTCATCTATAAGATGGCTCACATCATCTTTAACAAAATACATAGAAATATCTTCTTTGAATGACTACCGCAGTACAAGTACACGGGTATGGGATCTGGGTAATACGGAAATTGCGCATACGGTCGATTTTAATTTTTGGGCGAAAGCTGCTGCCAATAATGTTCAATTCACATCCTCTAAAGGTGTTCCAGGAACCCGAAATATAGCAAGCATCAAATTGGGTAGTAACGGATCTGTACTTACCACCAAAGCTTTATCTGCCAATTTTCAGAATTTTTCGGCTGCTAATTTCAGTGTTGTAGCAGGAAACAGAAACAGCTTCACCCCGGAGCTTTATGTGTCTGCGGAAGATTTTAAAAATAATTTTTTTGAAGCCGGAACTTATACTTTTGAATTGAACTTCAATGCCACAAGTACAGATAATTCAATTAACAGCCTGCAGAATACAGCGGTTCAATTAAAAGTACTGCCTAGATCTGAGATCACCATACCCAGTTCCGGGAGAAATGTAAACTTTAATTTTAATACCGCCGCTCAGTACACCGATGGTCAGTCACAAGTGATTCCAAACCAAATTATATTGTCCAACAATGAAAGTTTTGAACTGTATGTAAAATCGGACGAAAATTATTTTAAGAAAGGAGGTCTGCAGACCGACATCAATTCCAACATATTGCAAATTGGCGTGGATGGAAGTTCTGTAAATGCTCCCTTATCCAAAACTCCGCAAAAAATACTCTTTAACGGAACACCTGTTTTAGACAGACAGCTGAACGTAAGATACACTATACCAGCTGCGGGTGCTCAAGGTTTGGTAGGGAAGGAAAATACTACTTACTCTATTAATGTTTATTATAGTTTTACGGCAATTTAAGTAAAAATACTTTTTCAAATCACGGAAAAAAAAGTCTGAATCAATGCGATCGTTATAGATTACCTATGATGGATGGTCTTGAAAACATTAAAAAGATATTATTCACGACGCTACTTATGTGGCGTCATTGTAGTTTTATACATTTCGTCGATCACAATAATTGACAGGATTGGGAATAGAAAAGCGCTCCATCTGAATGATATTGAAGAAATCCATGCACAATAGCCTTGCGAAAAACTATTGAAATACGTATTATTGCATTGACGGCAAGGTCTCTTCTTTGCGAGAAAGAAAAGGGTCTGTAAGCTTTAAGAAAAGACATTTTAATTGACCGTTACTTTAACAAATACTGTCTGATGAGTAAACTATGTTTAAAAAATAAAGAAATAGTTTTTTTAAGCATTAATACTAAATCTATGAAAGACCAAATTAACGAACTGCAATTAAAAATCGAAAGACTGGAAAACGAAATCAGTTTTAAGAATGGACTGATCTCGATATTGTCTCATGATTCAAAAGAAATGTTTGGAAATTTTCTGTGGCTTATAGAAGCGCTGGAAGATAAGATCATAGTTGAGGCAGATTTTTTTAAATTGTTGCCGCAGGTAAAAAGCGATGCACAGAAGAATCTGCAAACCATTCAGGACAGCACCACTTGGTTGAAAACTCAATACGGGAACTTTCAGATTAAACCTGTGAAAATCATGGTGACTGATCTTTTTCACCATTTTGAAGAAAAATATGCGGTAAAATTAAAAGAAAAAAATATTAAATTCCATTTTAAAGGAGATCCCGATGAATTCCTTATAACCGATCGCTTTCTGCTCGAAAATGTTTTAGACAAAATTTTTAACAATGCAATAAAATATTCATCAGCCGGACAAGATATTTATTTCCAGCAGGTTACAGAAGATGATCAGGTCATACTTTCTGTGATAGATTTCGGAATGGGAATGAGCGAAAAATCTTTATCAATGATCTATACTTATGGTAATCCAATATTCCAAGGAACTGCTGGAGAAAAAGGAGTTGGATTAAGTTTGAAAATTGTAAAAAATTTTGTATCCTTGATGCGCGGAAACATCGACATCATTTCGTCTGAAAATAAAGGAACTACTGTTTCCATTTTTTTACCTAAACTTTAATGAATGAAGGATTTAAAATCAAATGTTCGTATTGTTGTAGCAGATGATCATGGTATTGTCCGGATGGGTTTGATACAAACGATTAAACGACTAAGACCCAGTGCCATAATTTCAGAAGTAGAGGATTATAAATCGCTGTTCAAAGTAATTCAGAAAGAAGAATTAGATCTGGCTATTATGGACGTTAATATGCCTAATGGTTCTGTTCAGGAAGCGATTGATTACATAAAAATACATCAACCCAGCTTGAGAATTCTCATATTCTCTTCTCAAGATGAAGAGTTGTATGCTATGCGTTATCTAAAGATGGGAGCAAGTGGTTATCTAAGCAAACAAAGCTCTAATGCAGTAATTGAAACTGCATTGACGGCGATGCTTAATACTGGCCGATACGTAAGTGATGAGGTAAAAGAAGCGATGTTTTTAGAATCATTAAATGGAACGACAAAAAATTCACCCTTTGAAGCTCTCTCAGACCGCGAGTTACAAATTGCCAATAAGCTTGCAGAAGGTCTTCCTCTCAAAGAAATTTCTAATCAGCTTAATCTTCATCCATCAACAATCAGTACTTACAAAATTAGATTGTTTGAGAAGCTAAAAGTACGATCCTTACCAGAATTGGTGGAGATTCTTAGGCTTTATAATCAGTAAATATTCTATTGTTTTGAGTTTTGACATCTTGAGAAATCGTGGAATCTTTTAAAACGCAATAACAAAAAACCTTTGTTTTCTGATGAAGATTCTTTGTAGACTACTTTTTTACTATTTTCATTGATGATTAAAAAATTCAAGCATTGTAAAAAGAGCATTTTTTGATGCATCTTTTCCCAATTATCAAGAGATTCTTTTGCAATTACTGAAGCTCTTGCTCTCATATTCTGAAATAGCTCCCAAAGTAGAGGAGTATTTATTATTTGTAAGACTTTCACTTAATTCTAAACCATAATTCCTGAATAAAATGGTTTTATATCTGTCAAATAAGGCATTGTTTTCGAGTTTGCTCCGTCTGCAGCGATAAAATCTTTTCCATTTTTAAAGTGTAAAATCCAGCCTTCATTTTCTTTCTCTATTGATGAAAAATGACTGTTCCAAACAACCGTTTCTGATTCCAATGATTCCAGCAGTATTTTCTTAAAGCACAACGGTCGATTTCAAGAGTTTTTTATGGGTATAAAAAAAGAGACAACTATCAAATAGTTGTCTCCTAAAGTACCCAGGACCGAAGAGATGTCGAAACATTTGATTGAAGATTTTAGAAAGAATTTTGGAAAATTTGAACTATAACCATTCCTGTTTTATAAACATAAAAAGTCACTAATCAAACCCATTCTATAATTTAGTAAGTATGGCTTAAAACGGTGAAAAATGTTTATGCGAGTAATGTAATTATGTGAAAATTTCTGTAAATAACGGTGAAGTCGTGCCATTTTCAAAGAAGCAATACTAGTGCATAACCTTCATAAGAATCGTATTCTGTACAAAGATAACAACTACATTATTATTTTTTGTAGAAACTGTAAGAAATAAAATAATGTTATAAATTCAATGTATCGTTAAAAAGTTTATTTATTTTTGTAAAAATTTGTATATGTGTTGAGGATTATTCACTGCTTGTTACTTGGTTTAATATTATGAATTCCGGGTTAAAATGAACTTTATTGGGCAATTAAACTCAATGATGGTAATGAGGACAAACAGAATTATAGTCCTTTTTAAAATGATCGAAGAAAAATAGAAACTAGCTCTTCCTAAAATTCAGGAAATGTAGGAATGATAAAAAAAATTAAAAATATAGGGTGTTATTTAAAGAAATTAGGAATCTTTTTTTTGTTTTTTCTAATGAACATATTCACCGCGCAAACATTAACAGTTGAGCAGATCGATAGCCAGCAGCAAATAGAATATGACAGATTAATCAAGAACGGGGATATTAATAAAGCTGTGTTACAGGAATTAAAGTTGATTAAAAATGCTGAAGTAATACATTATACCAAAGGTGAAATAAGAGGACACATCAATCTGGCTAATGCTTTCTTTATTTTAAATAGAAATAAGGAAAGTTTACACTTTCTTGAAATTGCAGAAAAGAAACTTAAGAATTTTAATGATGACCTATTAAAGTCAAGGATGTACTATTTGTATGGAGTACATTACTATTCATTGAGTTTACATAAACTGGCAATAAAATATTTTGATACATCTCTGAAATTTGCCTATAAGATTCCGGACAGACAAGAAAGAGAAAGAAGAAAGCAATTTGTTTATGACTGGAAAAGATCGAGCTTCAGCTATTTAGGTATGATGGACTCTGTATATAGTAATGAGCGCAAATGTATGTCGGCTCCAAAGCCTATGCTATATATTTCAATATCAGACAGGCATTTAAAGGCTATGAATACAGATTCAGCAGAATATTATATTAATAAAGCAAATGAATTAGTACTAGCTAAAAAAATACCTTTAGAAGGAAAGATTAATGTACTTAGAGCATATGGAGCATTATATTGTGAGAAGAAGGAGTATGAAAAAGCATTAAAGTATCTTTTTGAATCATTAGAACTTTCACAAAAAATGGGTTCCAAAGAGAGGTGCTTAGAAGCCTGTAAACTCATTGCTAAGGTATATAAAAAAATGAATAATATTCAGAAGGAAAATGAATATCTCGCAAAATATTCTCTACTAAGAGACAATATCGCTTTAGAAGAAGAAAGAACAATAAATATTCCGGTAGAAAAATTTCTTAATGATGAAATGGAGAAAGAAAAAGAGGAAAAAGGAACTCTTTATTATAGTATTATCATTATTATTCTGGCCAGTTTGGGAATAGTTATATTTATTCTTTATAAGTATAAACGAAAACAAAGACACAAAGATTTATTATTCAGTCAGAAGGAAGAGGAAGCAGATATGCTTAAAAATAGACTGAATACAACACTTGATGAGGTAATTGAATTGGCAAAAAAAAATGATCCGTCTCTTTTAGTGAGGTTTAAGATGGTATATCCCGACTTCTGTGATAGTGTTTTAAAAATAAATCCTAAGATAATTAATTCTGAGCTCATTTTTTGTGCATATCTCAAACTTAATTTTTCCACAAAAGAAATCGCAACCTATACTCATGTAGGTTCCAAAGCCGTACAAAATCGCAAGAACAGAATAAGAAAGAAATTGAATATTCCTTCTGATGAAGATATTAATATTTGGTTAAATAAGATTGGGTGAATATTATGCCCAACATTAGATTTAGTAATTTTTACGGAACCTTATTCAACCTGTAAAGTATAAATGCCTTATAAAAATTAAATATAAAACAGCAAAGAAATGTTATTGCTTCCTAAAATATTTTCTTAAAAATTAGTGCTGATTCCTAAAGATAAACCTGCACTTTCGGGAACAAACCTACAAACTCCGCCTACACATAACAACCCCCCACGCTGTCTTCCATATGACGCCTGCACTCTTGAACTATTTTTTCTGAAGACTATTCCAGACGTATAATAGTGCAACTTATTTTTTCCATCAGAATTACCATAATTGTAAAGATCATTTATAAAAAAAGACCAATTCTTTCTAAAATTATATTCAGCAAGACCTGCAACCCAATTACCATGATAACTATTTGCCCATTGATGCTGTAACTCAACTTTTAAAGAACTTTTTGAAAATCTGTAGATATTGTCGACAACTATTGTTTGCGCTTTTACATTACCTAATGTTTCTTCTGTACGATAGGTATTGTAATATTGATTGATCAACACCAAAGCAATCTTCCAGTTTTCTTTTAGTCTCGTTCTGATATCAAAACTTTGATCTGAATAGTATTTTTCACCTAATGTAAAAAAATCTGTTTTGTAATCATTATAATCATTTATATATGAGCGATATGTACCTCTTAAGCTATACCAATTAGATATATTAAAAGCTATGTCTGTACCGTACTTTCCTCCAAGCACGGTTCCTTTTTTTATTTTATAAAAAATGTCAAACTGTGATCCTATTTCTCCGGCTTTTTTTTGAGGAGAAAAGGTAAGCTGTGGTTGTGCCTGATATACGTAGATATTTGCCAGGCTATAATCAAATTGCTTCGTAAGGGCAGGAACATAGTTGAGAACAGCATTGTTATAGATATTCCCAATCTGATCCCGTTGAGAGTAGAAATTGAAATTTTCCAGCCTTCTTATGTTAGCAATTATTCCAAATCTTTCTGTGGCATAAGAAAGATTAAGATAAAAAGCATTTCCTGAAAACAAATTGTTAGAATCTAAAACAGATATTTGTTTTATATTATCCTTCGTTTTGTAGAGATATTCAAATTCCAGATTAAATTTTGAATATTCCATTTTTACTCTGGAGGAATAAACTTCAACACTTTTAAGATAAAAAGTATTGTCTTTATTATCTTCATATTTATTAACATAGCTAAAACCTATGGTTGTATGTACTTTGTTTGCTCTTGCTAAAGAATCAAGTTTTATTTCCGCATCCAGACCACTAATGAGCCCTTTGGTTAACTCAAAACCTGTTCTTTGTTTTCCCATAAGAGCTTTAATAGTAATTATCTGATCCGGGTCTGTATATTTTATTCTTCCTCCAAGCAGGGAATTTGCTATTCCCAACTGTTTATCTTCCCACAAACGCAACGCAAGACCACTTCCAAACTCTTCATAGAAATGCCCTAATGTAACGTCAATTCCAGCTTTTTCATTATTGTAATTAATAAAGTATGTTCCAACGTTCGTCTCCTTGAAAGCAGGGGAGTAATTGAGTAAAGCTTTGGGCGCATATGACTCTAGCTGTGCTCCGAAAGTAAAATCATTTAATTTATAGTTTAAATTCAAATAATTGTTAGACCTAAAACGTTGGGAAGATTCTACTTCAGAAAGCTTGATTTTCTTATCATCAATATAATACTGTGCATTAGATTCTAAATTTGCGGTTAGCTGGCAAAAATAATTGACACTGAAAACAAGTAACAATAAGGTTATTAATTTATTTTGCATTCTAAAAAAATTAATACCTATAACATTCTTTAATTTTGGCAATCAGTTCATCTTCATCACCGGGAGAATATCCTACATGAGAATACACAATTTTTCCTTTATGAATCAAAACTGTATGAGGAATCGTATTAATATTCAACGCTCTTTTTAAATTTTGATTTGGATCAAATAAAATTTCATAAGCCCAACCCTTACTTTTTACTATAGTTTTTACTTTTGAGCTAGTTCTTGCGTCATCAGTTGAAATAGCATACATAGAAAAGTTTGCTTCTTTTTTCCAATCATCATATTTTTCACTGATTGCATTGAGCTCTTCCAAACATGGTAAACACCAAGTTGCCCAAAAGCTCAAAACAACAGGTTGAGAAGAATCTATTTTAGAAATATTTAACTTATTTCCGCTTAAATCATTGATAGAAATGTTTGGAACTTGCTGGCATGAAAAAAAATTTAAGGTAAAAACCCAAAAAGTCAATAGTGATATTTTTAAGATCAATTTCATTTTTAATATCAATTATTTCTTAATCAATTTTTCAGACTTCATTTCCCCCTGAGAATTTTTCATAGTTAAAATGTATACTCCAGAATTCTGTGAAGAAATATCAATAGATTTTTTTCCTTTGTTCATCGTACCATTCAATAAAACACTTCCATCCATAGAATATAATTTGTAAGCTATATTTTCTGAAGTAACAATGTTGATATTATCAATGATTAACGTTGAAGTAACATTTGCAAAGGAAAATTTATCACTAGTTTCCTTTACAGCTAAAGCAGTTGGATCATATTTGTAAGTAATCGTAATAGGAATTCCCGTTTCTTGATTACTGCCATCAACCTGATAAAATTTTATTACATAACTAATAGGTGTTGTTCCGTTTCCTATATTTGTATTCCACATATTATATCCCAAAGCGGGAGTTTCTGAATTTGCTGCAATAGGAATAGCTGCGTTTGAATTAGAAGGATAAACGGCATTCACCGACACAGAAGGAATACAAGTTGTTAAATAGCAGAACTGAAATCCGCTTCCTGTGCCGTTCTGAATACTCATAATTTTTATACGTACATTAATAGCACTCGTTGAAATATTTTTTATCTTATATTTTAAAGTAGCAACAGATTCATCAGTTGTGTTAAATGTAAAAATCTGTCCATTTGTAATAGGGGTATTATCATCTTTTGTTAAAGAAAGCTGTGCATTGCTCAAAGTAGATGATAATAAACAAAGTAATATAAATGTTAATTTTTTCATAGTTGAAAGTGTTTAAAGAAATCATAGGAAACCTAAAAAAATTAGATTTTACTGATTGATTTTTGATTAGTTATTTAATAATTAATTTTTTAGTTTTTGGTGCAGAATCTTTTTCTTTAATAGAAACAATGTAAATTCCTTTCGTCAATCCCGAAACAGAAACAGTGGTATCTGGTGAAACATTCGTTTTTTCTAAAACTAATTTCCCTGAAGCGTCATAAAATTTAAGATCAACATTTTTTTCTGCCTGAATTTTAATATACTCCGAAGCTGGGTTTGGATATACAGTAAGATAATTTTTATTGGTTTCAACAGAGCTTGTTCCTAACGTATTCAGTAGGAAAGAGCGGGAATTGACTACTTCTCCGGTGGAAGCATCCAACAAAAGCAAAACAACTTTCAGATTATTAGTATTGTAGGTTGAAGGAATCGTAACATTAAAAAGATAATTTACAACCTGTCCATCTGTAATCACAGAAGGAATTGATCCGGCTTGACCATAATAACCTCCTATCAACATTCTTCCCACATGATTATACACCATTTGTGATGCGGGAACTGAGCCTGGTAGATTCTCATAACCACCCATTGGTCCGTTGTAACCTCCTGCATAATAATTTTTCTGATTATAACCGGATGTGGTACCCTGAACCCCGTCTTCCACTAAAATTGCTGCAAATCTGAAATTAGCATTACTGAAATTAGTTCTGAATGTTGCAGAAGCATTGAATGAAAGAGAATTTCCTGATAAAGCAGAAGATGCATTGAGCATTACAGGAACCAACATATTCTTTCTGGCATTTACAGCAGATTCCATAAATGTTTGATTTACATAATAATCTAAAACCACACGGTCAATATTCATACCTGGAAATGCTGAAATCTGTGCACCAGCATTATATTCAGTCACTGTCATAGGATCGTTATTATGTACGGCAATTCCAATGTAATTATTAGCATAATTATTATCCATATAAGCCATTGCAACAGCACCCTCGGGACACCATCCGCACCAGGTTCCTGTTCCTTCTTCTATTAATACCTTTTTAGGAGAATTCTGACTTATAAAATTAGTTTTGGTATTTTTACTGTTGTTTGTAAGATCAGTTTCAACAACCCCGTTCATATGAGTAAGACTTACTGTTATATTTTTTTCTAATCCTGAAGAATAATTTACAGGAATAGGATGAGTAAATGAAACTTCTTGCCCGGTTGTAATTGTAGGAATTGATATTGTTGCAGGATGATTTGTTATTCCGTCACTCCAATTGACTGTAATATTATTTACGGGCTGTGTTCCCAGATTCTTTACTTTTGTCACAATAAAGTTATCTGTATTTATTAGGCTGTAACGGTCAAGGGTAAAATTACCTGAAAGCATTCCGTTATAATTAAGTAAGCTCTCTACCACAATATTATCTAAATCAATAGAATTCATGTTACAGTCATAGTGTCTAAAAGAAATATAAACCTGTTGTCCTATATAAGAGGTGAGATCAATAATTCGTGATTGAAATCCTCCTGTAGCAACTATTTCTGTATAAACTGGTGTAGAAGCAATTATAACTGAGGGATTACTGGAAGTTGTAATATATACTGAGTATTTTTCATTGGGATAAGACGTTGAAGTTTTTAAATCGTACGTAAGTCTAAGATTTGAAGCTATAATTCCGGTCAGATTAATGAGTGGTGACGTGATAAGATTATTAGGAACATCGAAAAATGAAGAAGAAGCCAGAAATCCACTTCCAAAATTCGGGTCTGTAGGGTAGTTTCCGTTTATAATATACCAGCTATAGGAATCACCGTCAAGATCAGTACTTGTCCATCCATTCAAACCTCCGGTATTAAAATTTTGGAAATAATAAGTCTGCGAATGATGTATTCCAAAAAAGAGAATACAAAGAAATAATAGTGTTTTTTTCATAAGTTTAGTTATTAAATTTTGTTGTGTTTCTATGTTATAAAAACTCATAATTGCTATTTATTCCGGCTTTTTCTTCTCTTACGTTGAGTACATTTCCATTAGCATTTAAAATCATTACAATCACCTTAAGATTATTAGTATGATAGCCTGAAGGAATTGTATATTGAAAATTCTTTGAATATTCGTTCGAGATGACTGTTTGTGATCCGGGAATTATATCGCCCACTACGGAAGATGTCAATCTGCTTCGTAAAACATTATGATGCACATAATTGTAGATATAGCTTCCTCCTCCGTACAATGTACTTATATAGTTTTTTTGATCATGAACAAGATCATCTTCAACTATAAAAGCGACTATTTTGAGATCACTGAAATTTTGAGAAAAGAAAATTTTAGTTTCTGCGTTAAGGATATTACCGGATACGGAAGAGCTTATTTTAATTCCTATTTTACTCAATGCACTCAATTGATTTAAAGGAACATTGAGATCCGAATAATTTGAATTATAGGCCCAGACTGTAGTTCGGTTTATAAACATGGCGGGCCATTCAGAAACGTTTTTGAAAATTTCCATTTCCGTACTTGTTGTATTAGACCAGGGATCTGTAGTTCCACTGGGCCCATGAATCCCTATAAAAACAAAATCTTGTGTCTGAGCTTCCAGATTATCGCGTCTTGCCAATGCAATGGTACAGTATCCGCACCATGTTCCTGTAAAATCTTCGTACAAAATTCTGTGTTTAAAGCTTACTCCCTCATTTACCACTACGTTTATGGAAATAGGGTTTATAGGTAAGTCTTTGAATTCTGCTTTTACAGTGTATATACCTTTTTCTGTTGGGGTATATGCATTTCCGGAAATTAAATTACCGTTTACATATAGTTTGCAGTTTGGTGTAACATCATTACTGAGATTATCCTTTACTCTGAATGTAAATGCTTTTCCCAACAATTTTTCGTTTCCTCCATCTGATGTTATGATGAGATAGGTATGCACATTATTGCCTTCATCACTTTCTGAACCACTGCATGAAAACATAAAGAATAAGACAGATATTGCATAACTAAATATCAGTATTTTTTTTATACTATTTTTATTAAAGTAAGATTTGTGTTTTTTAAGAAGCATTGCAATTTTTATTGTTTATGGGAATTTTATCTACTTAACTCTAGCAAAAATTTGAGTCAAAATGAAGAATTGAATATTTTAATAATGAAATTGATTAAATTCTTCCGAGCAAATATTATTAAATAAAAAAATATTTTCAAAAAAAACAGATACATCAAATGTACCACGTGTTATTTAATGTGTTGTTTTTCAGTTATTTATATTTTTTGAATTGAAAATTTTGATATTTATTCATATTCGTTTTAAGACGGATTATGTACAAATGAGTAAGATTAAAAACATTATAATGATTTAGTTATACATGCGTAGGGGAAGATTGTCTTAAAGATTACGTGTCAGTGATGAAAATTCGATGTTTGAATTTTATACTTTTGATTTTCAGACTTTTGTAAAAACGTGGTATCAAAGTGGCACTATTGTTTTTCTGAAAATATTCCTGATTTCATTTCTTTGTTTAATACAAATGAATACTAATGTTTTTTTCGTTTAACCAAAGAGTAGTAGCTAAAAATGCTTTATGCCTTTTAATAATAGTCATACTACTAAATTTCTCATCCAATGATCTACAAATAAGCAAAGAAGAAGAGATAGATACTTTATTAAAAAGTGCATGTAGGGAATCAAATAATTTCAACTTTAATACGGGTATACTGTACAGCAAGAAAGCATTGCGTTTGTCTTTACTAAATTCTTATAAAATTGGAATTATCAAAAGTAATTATCAGATCGCTTATGACTTTTGCAATTTGGGGAATTATGATAAAAGTTTTGATTATATTAAAATCATTGAGAGAGATTTCCCAGCATATATTCAGGGAAATTTTCAATTTCATATTCGATTGTCAGATCTTAAAGGTAGGAATTTTTTAGCTCAAGGATTTAAAAATCAAGCAAAAGATGAGTTCAGAAAGGAGTTTTTTCTATCTAATAATTATAAAAAATCAGAAGAGATTTACCGTGGTAAGATTCATGCGTATACTCAGCTGTCTGCAAGCTGTGATCTTGATAGCTCGTATATTTATTTAAAGAAGATATTATTACTAAGAAATAAAGTAAGTAGTCAGGAAGATTTCTATTTCACGTATATTAATTTATCTGATTATTTTATTGAAAAGAATATATACCTTGATGATTCGGCTACATTTTATAATAATGAGGCACTAAGGCTTGGTATTTCAACAAAATCTAAGTTCCAATATGTTGGAATTATTCAACGAGCTGACATTCTTTTTCATCAGAGAAATTACAAAGAATCAATAAAATATACTTTTTGGGCGCTAAAACTTTCTAAAGACAGAAATAGAAGCGAACAGATATTAGCTTCATATAAGCTTCTTTCAAATAATTATAAAGAGTTGGGAGATTATGAACTTCAGTCTAAATTTCTTGATAAATATTCTAAAATGAAAGATAGTATTTTCAATGCAAGGCAGAATGGAGTACAGGCTTCTGCAGATATAATTTTTGCAGATATGGTTAAAGATGACAAATCATATAATAGATTGGTTTTATTTTTTATTTTATTTATTGTTTTATTTCTGGCAATTATTATTTCCATAATTTTTTATAAGAAATATAAAAAAGCCATAATAACAAAAGAAAATCAACAACCGACCACGGTAGATATAAAATTACAGAGTGCATCATACGAAGAAATTATTTCCTTAGCAAAATCTAACTCTGCTGAATTCTTATTTTATTTTAAAGAAGCTTATCCTGTATTTTGTGATAAACTATTAGTATTAAATCCAAGACTGAAAAATTCGGAACTGATTTTTTGTGCTTATTTAAAATTACAGTTTTCTACAAAGGAAATTGCTTCGTTTACGTTTGTAACATCAAAAGCTATACAGAATCGTAAAAATAGAATTAGAAAAAAGCTGAATATTCCGTCTGATGTAGATATCAATATTTGGATAAATGAATTGTAAAATATTGATATTCAATTAATTAAAATTATGTGGTATGAAAATGGTAGGTGTTTTTTTTGATTTCAATATTCTGTGCAATTCCTTTGCTATCGAAATTTAATTTATATATAAATGATGAATTTTTTTAAAAACACCAAAGTCTTATCTAATTGTTCAATTAAATTATGTCTATAAATTCTACATTTTACCCGTATCCTTTTCTTAATTTTTTATTAAGAAAGTTTTTGATATTGCAATTTGTAGTAATTATTTTTCTTTTCAATTTTGGTAGTGCTCAAATAATCATTTCAGATGTAGAAAAAATTACTATTACAGAAGGAACAGTGATTTATATTGATAGTACAAGATCACAGCCCAGTTCTGAAGAAATAGTTTTAAATGAAGAAAAAAATCCGAAAGATTTGGCTGATGATAATCGTAAAAAATTAGCAATTGATTCTCAGTTAGACAAAAAGCCTAAACCTAAGAAAGAGGAGCTTTTATCTAAAAAACTTGAATTAATATATCGATCTAACAATGATTCTTCTTCTTCTTCTTCTTTTTCTTTAACTGATAAAAATCAATTTGTTGCGTTTAAATCAAATTCTCAATGGAAAATATTAGGGATTATAGATGAAGCAAAGTATAGGATTCTAAACATTTTGTATGAAAATGTAAAAATCAATGAAAATAACCCTTTTTATAATAACCTAAACAACTATTATAAATCTTCTCGTTCTCCGCCATTGTGCTAATAAAATTTACGTTTTATTTTCTTTCAGTTTTTGATTAATAAATGCTGTAGAGAATTTTCATGAAATGTGTGGCTCTTAAAATGTTTAAAGTTAATTTCATTAATATCTTACTGCTGATAAGATTTTTATATCCTTAGTAGGAAGCTGTAAAAAATATTTCTGATAGTTACTGTTTTTAAATAATAGTAGGTTTAAAGCTTTATCGTATAATTTCCTCTGGTGATTCAAAGATGATGATAGTTTTGATTTTTATGGTGAAAGCTATCTATAATATGTTAGAGTATTAGTGGTAAGTGTATGTCATTATTCCGAATGAATTTTAACCCTATGCTTAATTACACGTGCATCTTTTTGATCCCTTTTCCCTAATAGATAATTTTAAATAAAAATTTAGTTATGAAAATAAAATTTATTTTAGTTGTAGCTTTGGCATCTTATGCAACAGCCTACTCACAGGTTGGTATTAATACAGATGCTCCTAATGCTACACTGGATGTCGTAGCTTCAGCAGCGGATATTACAAAAACAGATGGCTTTATTGCCCCACGTTTAAAAGGATCCGAGCTAAAGCTCAAGGATGCATTGTATGCATCAAACCAGACAGGTGCGATAGTGTACATTACAGAAGCATTGCTACCAGCAAATACAACCACTAAAACAGTAAATGTAACTACAGTAGGTTACTTTTATTTTGACGGTGCAAAATGGGTGGCGATCAGCGGAGGAAGTGTAGGTGCACAAACAGATGATTGGCATATCACAGGGAATACCGGAACAGCAGCCGGAACTAATTTCCTCGGAACTACGGATGATGTAGATCTTATCTTTAAAAGAAAAAATATACATTCGGGTTGGATTAATGAGAACCTAGGGGCTACTGCCTTTGGTGTTTCTGCGCTTCCAACTACTTCGACAGGACTTAACAATTCTGCATTTGGAATTTCTGCCCTTTCTGCTAATACAACAGGCTATAGCAATGCTGCCTTTGGAAATTATTCGCTTGCTGCGAACACAACAGGAGTTAATAACTCATCTTTTGGTGCTGGCTCGCTCTTGGCCAATTCTTCAGGATATGAGAATAGTGGATTTGGATTTAATGCTTTACGTTTAAATACCACTGGAGTGCTCAATTCTGGTTTTGGATCTTCTGCGCTTTCATCAAATACGACAGGTGAAAGTAATACTGCTGTAGGTACCTATTCACTCCTAAATAACACAAACGGAGATTCGAACATTGGTGTTGGTTTCAGTGCACTGCACGCAAATACCAGCGGTAGTTTTAACACTGCATTAGGTATAAATGCATTATCTGCTAATATTACAGCTAATTTTAATACTGCTATTGGTTTCAGAACAATGAGGACGAGTTCTGGAGAGCCCGGCAGCAACAATGTAGCTCTTGGTGCATATGCTTATGAAGGTGACGGAGGTGCTACAGATTATGGATTGGGGAGCAATAACACAGTTTTGGGAGGTTACTCAGGGAGGTTTTTAACAGGAAGTAATAATACTTTTTTGGGATATCGTTCGGGATACTCAGGTGTAGATGAAGCATTATCCGGAAGTAATAATATAATAATCGGGAATTCTACCTATGTTCCTTCAGCAACTGCCAGCAATCAGCTCAACATTGGTAATGCCATCTTTGGAACAGGAATGTCCGGTTCTACAGGTTCTCCTGCAGGTAATATCGGCATCGGGAAAACTGCACCTACCGAGAAACTGGAAGTTGCAGGAGCAGTAAGGATTAATAGCCTTCCTGCTAACGGAGCTTTAAACGCCATCTATACACAAAGCAATGGTTTGGCTTCTTCTGCTCAAAACCAAACCTTTACCGCTACCAGAACTGTGGTTGCAGATGCTAATGGTGTATTAGGGTCTATTACAGGTGTCCCTCTTACATCTGAAGTAGATGGGGTTATTGGTAACGAGGTATTAAATGCAACAACCAATAAAGGATTAGTACGTGTCGGAGCAGGAACCTCGGGCAGTCCATATACATTAGGTTTAACAGATGGAGGAACTATTGGGCAGACAATGATTTGGAATGGCACTTCCTGGGCTCCAGGGGCAATTACAGCATCCAATGGATTAACAGCTTCTGCCGGTAATAATATAAAACTAGGAGGTACATTATCTGATACAACTACAACTATTGCAACCAACAATAACACCAATGCTTTGGCTATTTCGGGATTAGGAACTGTAGCTGCGACAGATAAACTATTGGCGCTTGATGCTTCGAACAGGGTGAAAACAGTTGACATCTCTTCCCAATTTGATAATTTGGGAATCCCAAGACCCGCAGTTTTTCAGTTGACAACTAGCGGAACATATCTGTCGGGAGTTGGAGCCGGAGGCTTGCAGTCAATTCCAATGTCAGAAGTCACAAATAAAACTGGAGCTACTGGAGTTACCTTCACTTCAGGTACTAATACTGTTTTATTAAGACCGGGTCTTTATCAGATTACTTTTGTGTACGAGTCTACAGGGACGAATGATGGTACTTGCTCGCTGTCTTCATATTTTGTGGATTTCCCAAATGGTAGTAGTGGTACAAACAGAATCCACTCAACAGCAGCGCATAATACGGGCGGTTCACAAAACCACGGAGGTGCAATTACTTACACCTCAAGAATTACAGGGAATACTAACTGGCAGATACAATTAGGTAGAGGTGTGTCCGGAAACTGTAGTACTGCAGGTACTAGTTTAAAAGCATTATCAACCCAAGTGTCTATATTAAAGCTAGAATAAAAATTTGATATAGAAAAATACTTATAAACACTTAATGCATGCCTTCTTTTCCTTCTTTAAAATGATGAAAAAAAGTTTAGGAGATTCAAGGCTGCATTTTTAAATATTATCATTGGAAAAAAAGACCTGCCCTCTCGGGCACCGCCAAGATGTTAATCAAAATGTAGCCGGATATTATAGGGATAGCAGCATTTCAAAGATAAACCTTTGAGAATGAAGACCTCATATTCTTTAAAAAAATAAAAACAACAAAAATGCAAATACTACATAAAATAAAAGCTTATCTGTTGGAAGTGGTAACGCAATATGCAAGTAGTGACGTACTGCTGAAAGATCCCCGCACAGCTCTTTTTGATAAACCGCTTACTGTAGCATAACAGCCGCAAGTGATACGACCGCCCGTGAGGAGACTCTCCTTACGGACAAGAGGAACCACCTCATACGGACGAGAGGAGATCATTCATCCGCCCGTGAGGAATGACTCCTTAAAAACATTACATTATAATAACAAACAAATGATAAAAACAAATTTTTATAAACAAACAAAAAATAAGATATCTCTCTTTGTATTATTGCTTTGTTTACTATTGTCTAAAAATATTAATGCGCAAGCAGTTGGATGTACCAATACAATGTACCTCGCTCAGGGCTACCTTCTGCCTAGTCCTAAAATTGGTATATACCGTATTAATAATTCTCCGAATCCTTTCACATATCCATTAATAAAACAACATCCTGGTGTAATGATTAATGCAATTGCCATAAATCCAGTTAACGGAAATATGTATGGAATTCGTTATAATACTGCTAATTTTGTAAGAATTGATATCAATGGTAATTTTACAGATATAGGAACTTTTCCAGGTTTACCAGCTTTAAATTATAATACAGGAGAAATAGACCCGGCAGGTAATTACTATCTAAAAGCCACGGGACTTAATAACAAGTTCTATAAAATTAACTTGAATACAAATGCAGTAACTACAGTAACTTTAAGTGCAAGCTTAGAACTTTCTGATTGGGCATTTAATATCACAGATGGACAATTGTATAGTGTAAATCTATCGGACGGAAGATTATATAAAGTAAACCCAAGCACAGGAACTGCAACGCCAATTGGTGCAGCATATAGTATGCTGGATGCTTTTGGGGCAATGTTTGGGGCAAGTAATGGAGAGATTTATGGTGTAATAAATAGTGGTGGTTTTTATCAATTTAATACCGCTACTGGAGCACGGACATTAATTTCTGCGTCGCCAGCATCAGGCCAAAATGATGGAGCCCATTGTGTAACTGAGCCCATAAGCTTCAATGCAGATTTATATGTAACTAAAACAGACGGCAAGACAACCTATACTTCGGGAAGTACTACGACTTATACTATCATTGCAGGAAATAATGGACTGTTTGGAGTACAGAATGCACTAGTGTCAGACCTTGTTCCGGCGGGTATTCCTTCTGTAAATGTTACCTACACGGCAGTCGCTTCCCAAGGAAGCTCTACCCAAGTTGTAGGGACGCAGACTGGTGCAATTAGTGATTATGTTTCTTTACCGATTGGCGGGACGGTCACTTATACGGTTACGGTTAATATTCCAACAACTTTTACAGGTGATTTGGTAAATACTGTTACGATTACGTCACCGACTAATTCTGTTGATAATAATACTTCAAATAATTTAGCAACAGATACGGATACAAGAGTTTGTGTTGCTCCATCTACGCCTACAATTTCAGCAGGAGGTCCTACAACTTTCTGTACCGGCGGAAATGTAAATTTGACATCTTCGTCGGCAACGGGTAACCAGTGGTACAAAGACGGAGCCATTATTTCCGGAGCCACAGGACAGACTTATTCTGCCAATGCTTCCGGAACTTACACGGTAAGGGTAACAAATGGAACTTGTCAAAGTAATTTGTCGACAGGAACAGTTGTAACGGTAAATTCTGCACCACCAGCTTTGGTTGTTTCGGCAGGAGGTCCTACGACTTTCTGTACAGGAGGAAACGTTCTTTTAACGTCAACTTACAACACTACGGGTGCCTACCAATGGTATCGTAACGGGACTGCAATTTCCGGCGCCATCTATTATGAATATACGGCAACTACGCCTGGAACCTATACTGTTACAAGAGTATTGAACGGTTGTACAAGTCCGGCATCAGCTGGAATGGCGGTAACGGTTAATTCAAACTCAACCGCTCCAACTGTTTCAGCAGGAGGTCCTACAACTTTCTGTGCCGGTGGAAATGTAAATTTGACATCTTCGTCGGCAACGGGGAACCAGTGGTACAAAGACGGAGCCATTATTTCCGGAGCCACAGGACAGACTTATTCTGCCAATGCTTCCGGAACTTACACAGTGGTTGTAACAACAGGGGGCTGTACAAGTTTGGCATCAGCAGGTACTTCGGTAACGGTAAATTCTGCACCACCAGCTTTGGTTGTTTCGGCAGGAGGCCCTACGACTTTCTGTACAGGAGGAAACGTTCTTTTAACGTCAACTTACAACACTACGGGTGCTTACCAATGGTATCGTAACGGGACTGCAATTTCCGGCGCCATCTATTATGAATATACGGCAACTACGCCTGGAACCTATAAGGTTACAAGAGAATTGAACGGTTGTACAAGTCCGGCATCGGCTGGAGTGGCGGTAACGGTTAATTCAAACTCAACCGCTCCAACTGTTTCAGCAGGAGGTGCTACAACTTTCTGTACCGGCGGAAGTGTAAATTTGACATCTTCGTCGGCAACAGGAAACCAGTGGTACAAAGACGGAGCCATTATTTCCGGAGCCACAGGACAGACTTATTCTGCCAATACTTCCGGAACTTACACAGTGGTTGTAACAGCAGGGGGGTGTACAAGTTTGGCATCAGTTGGTACTTCGGTAACGGTAAATCCTGCAGTTGCTGGTATAATATCTGCCAGCCAAACAATTCTCTCAGGAAGTGCACCTGCGGCATTGGTTTTTACCGGATCTACAGGAGCAGTGCAGTGGCAGGTTTCTACCGATAATATTGCATTTGCCAATATATCAGGTGCAACAGCTACAACGTATGCACCAGGGCCATTAACAGCAACGACGTATTACCGAGCGGTAGTGACGAGCGCAGGAGGCTGTAGTGCGGTTACTAACACTGTTACCATTACTATACAATCAGGAGTACCGGATCTCAGCCTGGAAAGTTCTGCAAGCACAGATTTTTATAGACGTTTTATACCTGTAGATACTTTCCATAAAATTACCAATGTGGGTAATTTGGCTACAGATGGCAGTACAATTACTTTAACGGTAGTTGTAAATGCAGGTTTGGGTACTTTCAGCTATGCATTACCTGCAGGTTGGGCTCTTCAGTCTCAATCGGGAACTACTTTTGTTTTTAGAACCAACAAAATTATGAACCCAGGGGATAATGATACCATAAAGATTACTTATACGGCATCTTCTGGTAGAATTGGCGACAATGTAATTTTTAACGGTAGTATTCTAAATAATTCTGGTGGTGAAATAAATAATGTGAATAACAACAGCTCACTGACCATAGGATTTCAATCTAATTAATAATTGAGAAAATATTTCTGTACCCCAATACAAGATTGCGGGTACAGAATATTAAAACAAAAAAAAATGATGATATCAAATAACAAATAACAAATGATGAAACAACTTACAAAGTATTTATTTCTGCTTGCCCTTTTTCTAGGGTTGGTAGTAGATGCACAAAATAAAACGCTGGAGTTTACGGCGGCTTCGGCTTCGGGCAACGGCTTTGCATTAGATACAGGATTATTTACGTTTTTGCAAAACACCAATAATCCTACAGGAACGGCTTACTCAGCATATAGTCCAACTTTAACGGCTAGGTTTGAGATCTCCAATATTCAGTATTCGAGTGCATCTCCTACCGCTACTTTCCCAACAACACCAAGAAGTAATGTTGTTTTTGGTTGGGATGGCGCAAATATAGTACCAGGCTTGCCAGGACCGATAAACACTTCTCTTGTTCCATACCCCAACAGCTTTTTCACGTCGGGAACCGTAGCAGGTGAAGGGTTCAATACCGAATCGGGAGGTAACACCGGTGTTTCATTTTTCACTGCGGTGAATGCTTTATATGGGCAGCCATTTGGCAGATATCACATGGCGGATATTACGATAACATTCAATAGACCAGTAAATAACCCGATTCTTCATTTTTCAGGTATGGGCGCTGGTGATGCTGCTTACTATACGAATGAATTTGAGCTGATAGAGGTGAATGGAAGCGTGCCAGCCATCTCATTGTCCAAATTGTCTGGTACCTCTTCTTTAGAAGTCTCGGGATATGAGATCAATAACAGAGAAGACGCTAGTGATCCTTATCCACTAGGATTGGGATCCGTACAGTTTAATGGCAATGGCATTACCACTTTAAAATTCAAAAGTTTTATTCGAGGCTTTGACATTCCCGAAAATGGAATCGATGAATGGGCTGGTTCTCCTGATGAGATTACTTCTGGTGATTATACGGAAATAAGTGTATCTGTTTTAGAAAATCCTTGCGCAATTAGTGCTAGTAACCCAGATTCAGACGGCGATGGAATATCCGATTCTTGTGATCTTGACGATGACAATGACGGTATATTAGATACTGACGAATGTTCTGGTTCTAATAAGGTTGTAAATGGAACTTTTGCAAATTCTAATAATTGGAACTTAGCAAATTGGGGAATCGGAAGTGGGTATGCTTCTATAACAAATGACGGAAATGTAGCCAACACAAATACCATTACCCAAATCATTAACGGACTTTCCCAAGGAACTGTTAATCTTAATTTCTCTGCTCTTTTCTTCAATGGAGGGAATCAGGAAAGACTGGATGTCTATCTTGGAAATACACGTTATGCCTCATTCGTAAGTGCTGCCGGAAACGGAAATGTAACAGTAACAACGGAAAACGGAGCTACTGTGAACATTGCTTCATTCCCGGAAAGTTCTTCCTGGAGTACCGGCTGGCAGAATATCCAGATGACTTTCCCTAATACCACTTCAGATTTTACTAAAGTATTAAAATTTGATGCTTACAGAACAGGAAGCGGTAATGGAGACGATATAGGATTAGATAATATCTCTCTAACAATTCCGAATTGTGATACCGATGGTGATGGCATCCCGAATTATCTGGATCTTGACTCAGACAATGATGGCTGTTTCGATGCTATCGAAGGAAGCGACAGCGTGAAGCCTGCACAACTTAAGGCTAATGGTTCAATCAATGGCGCTATTGATTCTCAGGGAGTTCCGGTACTGGTTAATGTAGGAGGAGCCGCAGATATCAATAGTGCACAGGGACAAGGCGTCGGGACATCACAGGATTCTACACTTAATGCTTGTATTGATACCGATGGAGATGGAGTTCCTGATCTGGAAGATCTGGATAATGATAATGATGGTATTTTGGATTGTACTGAAAACGGATTCAATGGAGATCCAAATACAGTTTTCAAATCCAATGGAAATACGGCAGTAATTACCAATCCTTCAACCGGTCCTCTGTACCAATTCCGATTAACCAATGTAACCGGACAACAGGGACAGGCTTGGTCTTATGGTAAAGCAGACTTTTCTAAAAGTTTTACAATTTCTATGCAGGCAATGTTATCAGATGCTGATGGAATTGCAATGGTGTTTCAGAACAGCCCTTTGGGTACATCTGCTTCGGGAACAAATGGTCAGGGACTAGGAGCAAGAGGTATTGCCAATGGTATTGCCTTAGAACTGGATACATTTCAAAACGATTGTACTAATGATGCTAATAACGGACAGAATTGTGACCCTGGCTATGACCATGGAAGCATAAGAACCACAGCTGGCTGGATAGGAGCGGGTAAACTTGCTGGAGACGGACAACTTGGTGATGGGACAGTAAATGACGGACTATGGCATAATGTAGTGGTCAATTGGAATGCTATGACAAGAAATCTTTCTTATACTTTTGACGGAGTAGAGGTTACCAGCTATACTTTTCCTGCATCAGGAGCCAATTCACTGGAAACTATTTTAGGAGGAACGAACAAAGCATACTTTGGTTATACTGCATCTACCGGAAACTTTGGAGGAGCAAACAGCATAGGATTTAATAGTCCTTGTACAATTCCTCTTTACTTCGATACCGACGGTGATGGAATCCTTGATTATCTTGATCTGGATTCAGATAATGATGGATGTTTAGATGCTATTGAAGGTAATGAGAATGTAACTACTTCACAATTAGTCACAGCCGTAGGAACCTTAACTGTAGGAATTGGCTCTACTGCAGCAAACAAAAATTTAGGAAACACTGTAGATCTTAACGGAGTGCCAACCATTGTAAACGCTGGCGGCGCTGCAGATATTGGAAGTGATCAGGGACAAGGTGTTGGAAGTTCTCAAAATGCTAGTGTTAATTCATGTCCTACGACTTGTACAAAACCCGGAGATTTCACATCCAGCGGTGCTCCAACAAAAGTAGGAATCACAGTTCAGGATAAAGCTTCTACATGGCCAGAAGCAATACCAAACGGACATATCGCTTTAGAATCAAGAGAAAAAGGATTGGTAATTACCAGAGTAGCTCACGTAAGCACAACTCCAAATTTAACAACAGATTCTATAAAGGATCCGAAAGAAGGAATGCTGGTTTATGACATCCAAGACAGTTGTGTGAAATTATTTAATGGACTTACTTGGAATTGTATCCGTAGATCTTGTAATGACACAAATTAAAAAAAATATCAAAAATGAAATATAAAGTAATAATCAATAGTCTAATACTTGTTTTGCTGGCAAATTTTGCCAGCGGACAAGTTTCCATAGGCGGAAAACAAACAGTAGAAGGAGCCGCCACCATTTTAGATTTTAACAGCCAAACAGGTAATACAAAAGGTATTATCCTTCCAGCTGTTGATAATCTTACAAATGCATTATCAGCAACAACCACTGCTAATAATGGTACATTTTTATTTAATAAAGCCAATCAGAAAATTCAAATGTATGAGAACAATATGTGGGTGGATTTATCAGATAATGGAAATTCCACTTCGTTGTTAATCAATTCATCAGTAGAAAAAACAGGCGGTGCAATTATCGGAGCCGAAGCTTCCTCAGCAAAAGGTGTTTTGATTTTAGAATCATCAGATAAAGCAATGATTTTGCCAAGAATATCCGAACCTCATATAAATGTAAAAAGCCCTTATCCGGGAATGATGTGTTACGATACAATAAGTAAAACCTTAGCTATGTTTGACGGTAACGTATGGAATTATTGGAAGTAGAAAAATGAATTTCAAAGACATTCATATTGGCTCGCTAATCAGTCAAAAAGTTACAGAAAGCGGGATAGAAATATCCCGAATCTGTAATTTTATAAAATCTACTGAACAAGAAATCACACAGATGTATGAAGCAAAAAGTTTAGATTGCGAAATCCTTCTAAGGTGGAGTAAATTGTTAGAATATGATTTTTTTAGGATTTATAGCCAGCATTTGATTTTATATTCTCCATTGTCAAAGTCGGATAATATAAATAAGAGTACCAGCTCAAAACTTCCAAAATTTCGTAAAAACATTTATACTAAAGATATTATAAACTTTATTCTAGAGCTGATAGAATCCAAAGAAAAAACAACTCAGCAGATTATCAATGAATATAATATTCCAAAAACTACATTGTACATATGGATAAAAAAATACAGAAATTAGATATGCAACCTTACTATAAAAAAATCTACTGCGATATTGTATTGAAAAAATATCCAGAAAAGGAAGAAATATGTAGGCCACTTTTGGATAAAAAAGAGTTAACGGTTTTAGATATATTAAAACTCAATAATATTATTTTTGGAGATAGTAATAAAGAAAATTTGAGCTTTAATCAGAAACATCGTTTTTATAATAAACAAGCAATATTTGAAATTTTAGATTACATGAGAAAGAATAATCTTAACAATAATCAACTGGCACATCATTTCAAAATCAGCAGAAATACTATTTCAAAATGGAAACGACTATATTACTAATATATTTTGTGAATTAAATACGAACTAACGATTGATTTGACAGTTTTAATAACAGTCGTAATGGAGTTGCATTCTATGATAAAAAGCAAATAAAATGATAAAAATTAAGTCGCAAATTTGTATAATGAAAATGTGTGGCTTATAATTTTACTTTTCCCACTATTAATTACCAATAAGGAGTATTTTTCTTCCTGTTTTTCCCTTTTATAATAAGCTCTGATTTCGGCATTGTGCCTTATGGAAGCGTGAAGGATGGATTTCATTTTTTATCTGTAAAATAATTTACTAAACTTATTCTCTGATAGAAGCCCTGATGACTATTCAAAAGGAACAATACCACAATAACAGGCAAATTTCTTCAGTTTTTAAAATTCTTAAATTCTTTTTTAGCGAACAAGAGAAACAATGCAGTAACATTTTCGCTCCATAGAACTGACATCAGTGAGTGTTTCGATTCTGGTCATACAACAAAACTATTAAAATCGAACCATTTATTAATTATTGTGCAAGGTTTCGATTTTTAAAATATTTGTTACTTGGAAAGCCAAAATCCCAATAATAACATGATTAATTATAAGTTTCTGATTATGAGAGTGTATCAAATAAAATGGCACCAACTTTCTTTTCGAAACATTTGGTGGAAGATTTAGAAAGGATTTCACAGCTATAGAAATGAAGTGTAACCACTACCAACACCATATTTGATTTATTAGCTAATTTTTATAACAACTTATTTCTAGTATTAATTAAAAAATATATTTCATAGCGGACTTTTATTAAATATAAATGTAAAGCGTCAAGATTTGACGCTTTACTGATTTCCATTTGTCACGATGATATGATTATATTCATATTAAATCTCAACAAAGAGATTAGGATATTCGTTAAAAAAAGTTAAATTAGCAACAACAAAATTATTAACCAAGTCATGAAACAACTCTACATGAGTGCAGTATTCCTTTA
>Ga0256786_1000305_pt1 | contig 27424 bp, 31 predicted proteins | sample MC6MC0937MT_FD_186053 | JGI IMG/M metagenome (GOLD analysis project Ga0256786, IMG submission 186053) | Metatranscriptome of enriched soil aggregate microbial communities from Iowa State University, Ames, United States - MC6-MC0937-MT... | ecosystem: Environmental > Terrestrial > Soil >...
CACCGTTTAATTCTGCATCTAACATTGCATCCAGGTTTTGTAACCCGTTGCCATTAGCGGCTACGTTATGTAAAGGTGGTGTTGCTCCTGGTACGCCTGGTACAACAGGTGCTCCTGGTGCAGGTGCCGCAGGCGGTGCAGGTGGTACTGGTGGAGTAGGAGCTGTATATTGAGATAGATCAGTCTCCTCACCGATGTCAGTAGGCTCGTCCATTCCAGTAGGCATGTTAATCACTGGTTGCGTTGGTACAGCGCCAGGTGCAAACGGATTAGGTTGTGCAGGCGGTACTTGTGCATAGGGATTTGGCTGTGTTACGCCCGCCCCAGGAATTGGCGTTGGTGCAGGTGCAGCAGCGTATGGGTTAGGTTGTGCAGGTACCCCTGGTGTTGGCGTAGGTGGTACTTGTGCTCCTGGTTGCGCTGCATAAGGATTTGGTGCAGGTTGTCCTGGTTGAGCCGCATACGGATTAGGCTGTGGTGCAGCGTTTTGTGCGTATGGGTTCGGAATAGGTTGTCCTGGTTGCGCTCCTGGTTGTGGTGCGTATGGGTTTGGCGCAGGAACATTAGCATACGGATTTGGTGCCCCTGGTTGAACTCCTGGTTGTGCCGCATAAGGGTTAGCGGCAGGTGCGCCTGGTGTTGGTGCAGCAGCTCCACCTTGGTTAGGCTTACGACCTTCCTTCATGTCAACGAAAGCTTGCACCCATTGCATACCGTTCACTAAACGCTCTGTTGGTACAGCGTGTGCGTTTAGGTCTTCTAGTTGCATTTCCCAACCTTGACCTAATGGAGGTAATACGATGTCATTGTAAAGTTCTACAGTGTATTCTTTCTTACCTTTAGGTGGTTTTGTGATTTCGATCGGGCGTGGGCTGTTGATATCCATGAATGATAACTCTGTGCCCGTACGGTTCAACATTTGATTCTTTAACTTATCGAATAAGTTAGATAATGCTGATTGTGGTAACTCAAGTACACGTACTACTAGTTCGCCTTTAGCGTCACGTTCTTGTACCCATTGTTGCGGGTTGTGTGGGTTTTGAATAACCAATACTGCGTTTACTAAGTAACGAGACGTTGGTGATTGCTGTCCACCGAAACCATTCGGGATCATACCCAATCCTGCCCACTCTGTAACCTTTTGTTCTAGTAAAGAACCTGGGTTGTGCTCCGCATCTAATGTGAAGCTTGAGCCGAATTGCTTACCGTTACCTGTGATAGTTGACAAGTAAACGGTACGAATAGGTACGAAGAATGCACTTACTAAGTCAGCAGCAGGTAAAATCTGAAGTAATAACTTAGGTGTATCTTTGCTGAAGAACAATTTTTTGTTCTTTGCCTTCGGGTACTCAACCTTAGGGTTGTCCCCTCCTTGGTCTAGTTGTTTCTGTGCTTGATTGATGATGTCGGCAAATGACATGTATCGTTTCCTCCTATGTAGTTATAGTTTCTAAAACAGTCTAACACATATTATAACATATGTCTACACTTTTCTGACAGTTATAGACTAATTTTTAAACTTTTTCTTTATGTACCACTGAGAACGTTCCGCTGAACCTCTTTCGGATAACGGAATAACTGACTGTGGGTTTGATTCGATACTAACAATGGTAGTTTCTTTTACTGTTAGGACACTATGCGGGAATAGAACCTCGTCTACACCGTCATAGCCCCGAACAAATACTTCCATACCTTCATGTGTGTTTTCCTTAGTGCCCTTGGTATAATTAGCGTCTACCCAATCTTCAGGAAGTTTCCACATATTAAGCCTGCCAATCTGCAATCGCTCGTGCAATCTTCATTGGTTCAGCAGTCCATTTCGGAAGCGTAACCTCGTTTGCATTGGCGAAGTCTGCCATAAGATTTACTAAGAAGCGATCACTAGAAAATGCAGGCGGTGTTTCCGAAGGTGTGTCTGTAATTGTGACTTCACCTGTTTCTGTGTTGATGTCGATTGTGTTGTAGTAACCCCCATCAAGTGTAAAGCCTAACTTCTCTGCTACAATAGCGTCAGTTTTGTTAATCTCTACTGGTCGTGTTTCCTCTGCGGATTCACCGAATAGACCTTTAAACTTGTCTAACATTCCTATCCCTCCTTAGTATTGTTGCGGTTGGTGGTTTTGTGGTATCTGAACAGCAGTACCACCTGCACCTTTACCATAAAGCTGATTTTCGAGAACTTGCTTACCGTAGGACTGTAACATATCTTTACGCTGTTCAAACGCTTTTACAATACGCTGTACACGACCTATAACGTAATCGTAACTCAAGCAGTTCTGTCTCATTGCCTGATATTCAGGATTACGTTTTATGTATGCGTCTACACTGTCCTTTGTCGGTTTTTCTGCGATCTGCTTCATTTCATCTCGTGCTTGCTTGTCCAGTGTTGCTACTAAGAACTCCAATTGTAGCTCTGTAGATTCCTGGAAGAACTTCAGCTTCTCTAGCACTGACGACCAGTAAACGTACTTAGATGGTTGTTCTAACATTTCTACAAGCAGGTTATGCTCGTTTACCTTTAATTCATTTCGAAGGTTAAATGTAGTAAACTGTTTGCTTTCATCTATGATGCTTATGGTGTCAAAATCTAGGTTGTCTACGTTAACCTCTAGCAAATATTCTCACCTCTATCCTTTAGAGATTAAAAAGAGAAGAAACTAACTTGTCCCTTCTCTCACTATAATACTATATCATATTCTGTATGTCAAACATAAGTTATGACTTTTATACAGCAACTTGATATTGTGGTTTACTTGATTCAATTGTAGCTTTTAACTCTTCGTATTTCTCTTCCGTAATTACCCCTGACTCCATGTAATCTTTAATCTTACTTAGATCAGAGTGATACTTACAGTAGTGTTTGATTGTGCTGAACGTGTTAAGCTCTTCCATATCGTACTCAACCATATCATTGTACGTTACACCAATCTCTACATCGGCTTCGATTGGGTAGCGGATTCTTTCACCTTTCCAGTCGATGAACAACCAGTCGATAGGTAAATTCTCCATGATGTGTCTTGCTGCTTTTGCCATGATATGTACTTCTTCAGGCGGACAATCAAGTACGATAGAGTCATGCACGGTAAGAACGACTTTAGTACGGAATCCATTGTTCTCAATGAATTTGTTAATGTAGATTACAGATGTATTCGTTAAGAATGCACCTGAACCCTGGATACGAGTATTTACCGACTGACGTAATGCACCGTTACGTTTTGATTTGTCTTTTGAATACACGTCACGTAAGTTACGTTTGAATCCATGTAAACATTCTACATAACCAGTTTCTTTAACGAATGCATGTGTTGCATCGATGAACTCTTTGATACGAGGTTTATTTCTAAAGAAGTCCTCGAACAGTTTCTCCGCTTGCTCTAATGTCATACCGTGTTTCGCATAGTAACTGAATGGTGTCTCTCCGTAGGCAATACCGAACGTAGTAGACTTGGCTGAAGAACGCATATCCTTTGTAACTTTATCCAGTGGTACACCGAATACTAGAGAAGCGGTTTCCTTATGGATATCGTTTTTGTCCAGGAAGGCTTGTGTCATTTCTTCGTCCATTGCTGCTAGGGCTAGTACACGGGATTCCAGGGAACTATAATCGAGTTGTAACAATGCTCCTCCTAAGAAGCTTGTAACAAACATCCTTTTGATCGGATACTTATAGTCGAATCGGTTTACGTCCCCTGTCTTACGTGGTAGCTGCTGTAAGTTCGGTTTAGATGAGGACAGACGTGTTGTTTCAGTACCTGTCGGGTTGAATCCCCCATGAATACGTGCTTCAGGGTCAATTAGTGCCCGTAGTTTGTATGTAAAGTTCTGTTTACGAGTTTTAACCAAGGAATGCGTTAGTAACAGCTCGGCTAACTCTTTAGAACTCTCGAACTCTTTGACCACATAATTCAATGTTGTCTTGTTCGTTTTGTAATGGTACCATTCGATTTCATCTTCAGGTATGTTATCTTCCATTACTGAGTCTACCAGGTACTCCTTGTTATACGGTGGTCTGTGACCTGTATATTCGAATAGTACCTTCTGTTTATCCTCACCCGAGTTAGGATTGAACTTAAGCTTGTCCTTGTACTTATTACGTAAGTCCGCTATCTTCTCGTCACGTTGCGCTTTTGGTACAGCCATTTCCGCTAACCCACGCTGATACAGTTCCAGGTGCTCTTCTTCTAGCTGCTGCACTTCAGGGAACTTTCTCATTTCCTCAACCAGTCTAGCTTCCTCTTCTGTATACGCATCGATTAAGATATCGTTGTATGCTACGTCCATCTTAACTCCGTTGGCTTCGATCATAGCTAAGTAGTTGGTTAGCTCTGTGTAGTGCCCTGTATACAGTTCACGAACTCGTGTATTCTCAGGTCGTAGCCCTCTTACTTCTAGTTGGTTATAGATACGTAAACATGCGTCAACGTCACCACTAGCGTATGGAGATAGCATTGAGAACAATGGAATCCATTCATAGCAGAAGTCTGTACCGTCAATCGGGTTCTTCGGTGCTTCTACTGTAGGGAAGTCAGGCTTAGGCGGCTTCTCATACTTGGTGTCAGCTATTTCTTTTAACTTTATGTACTCTTCCTGAGTGGCATAGGTCGGGTTACCTTTTCGAAGGTCTTTCATCCGTGCCCTAGCATCTCTCACCATTGTTTGGTACTGCTCTTTCGTATTTGCACACAGTATCTTGTAATCAAGCTTCATTTGGTCAACTTCGTTTTTAAGATTCGCTACATAGTCTTCTATGTATTGTACCTTGAAGTCTTCTAATGCTTTATCGTATCCGCCCATATCCGTAAGCTCGTACGCCAAGTCACTTAATTTTAATGAACCGTCTACTGCCTGGTTTACTAGTAAGTAGTACATAACCTTCGTATCTCGGTGATTGTGAAACTTTGTAAACCCTTTTGTTAATCGTAGGAACCTGATATCGAACTGTATGTTGTGTCCCACTTTTATAATGTTAGGATCAGCTACGAATTCTTCAATCAAGTTGTAAATCTCTGCTAAGTACCCAGGAAGCCATGTAAACTCTTTGTGCTCTAATGGAATGGTATAACCAGTCTCTTCTCCGACACATATAGAAATTACTAGCGGCTTTGCTCCTGTTAAGGCAGGGTGTAAGGTGTTCGTCTCTAAATCCCATGCTACAATGGGGGCTTGCTTAACTTCTCGTTTGAAGATGTCCCTGACTCGTTCAATGGTTGTTACATCTTCGTATTTTACAGGCGTAGCTACGAATGCATCCTCACCTTTATCAACGAACTTTTTCAATGTACCGAAATCAGCTTCCACAAGGTTCTGAATTTTCGGATTGACAAGCATGTACTCAATCGAATACATAGGTAGTACCCAACATGTGTGCTCTGCGATTACTGTTTCTCCACTAGTAGGCAGGCTAAAGGTCGGGTCTAGGTCTAAGGATTCTAGCTTTGAAATACGTAGTTCTAAATCGTCAATGCGATCAGTCATTTGGCGGTGGTCTGCTTGTAACGAGCGGTCAGTGTATAATCTTCCACCGTAACCTTCCATAAAGTATTCTAGTTCGAGTTCAGCTTTACCTAATAGATCACGGAGCTGATTCAGTTCTTCTGTGTTAGCAAGCTCGTCCTTTACTTCGGTAGGTAGATGCGGTTGTACCTGCTCTATAGGGACTGTAGCTTTTACAGTAACCTTTTGTGGTACTCCACGCATTGAGGAAATCGAGGACTTGCCCAAGAAGGCTTTACACCCCAGGTTACCCGATGGAATGATAATATCAGGCTTTTCTTTTACGATACGTTGGAATAGCAATTCGAACTCAGGATTGGCTTCTTTCTGTGAAGGTGCCTTGTACTTACTTGCTATACCGAACTTGTCCTTCTCTAACACTTTAGGTACTTTGGCATAAGCGTAATCTACGTAATAATTACTTCGCTTCAAGTCAAGACCTTTTTTAATTAACTCCTTAAGAATATTACCTGCATCTGTACTGAGGAATACGTTCTTAAAAGTACCATCGCCTTGCTTCTTCATGTGTCGTTCTCTTAAGTACTCTTGTAGAAATAATATCTTCAAGTTGTGTCCTCCTTAGTTGTGTTTGTGCGGGGAGTTCTTGAGTATCTCCTGTATTGCTTTCCTTTCAAGCTCTGTCATTTGCTCCTTTGCTATAAGCGGATCATACACTAGCTCTACTACATTCATTAGTGTAATTGTTATTGCTCGTAGGTCAATCGGTTTAATCTCACCTTTTTCCAGGTTAATATTTACCTGCTTTAGCATGTTCATTGCCATTTCTTTTTCCATTTGGTGTGTAACTTTCTGTTCCATTTTCCCTCTCCTCCTTCCGTATCGTAACTATAATCTTACTATATCATATTCTCTACGTCAATAACACGATACATAGAAAAAAGAGAGTGGCGGTCACTCTCTCTTGTTTGGCTTATTGGATGGTAATTCGATTGCTTCTATCCTGGATAGCGGTTTGAATTTCGGTATCCGCTTTGCATGTCTGTCGAAATATTCTTTCTCTAACCCATTGTACGCCTTCTTGAATGGAACCTCGTGAAGTAAAATCTTCCACAACTTTCCTTGTTTGATCTCTTCTCCGCCCTCTAGTGCTTCTATAATGACATCTTCATAGTGCTTCAGAAACTCTTGTGCGATTCCTATATCATAGTTCCCTCGGTGGGCGATACGTCTAGCTATTTCGTTGCGGTTTACAGCCATACTATTCTCCCTCCACTGCGAAAGGACTTTCCATACGTCTAAATCGCTTGTTATCGTTTAGAACCATATCCTCGACCATCTGTTTATCTTTCTTAGAATCGCAAACGAGCCATATATTCATCTTCCAGGTAGATAGCGGCTCCTGTAAGTGGCAGAAACACTGATACTTGTACTTTGCTTTCAAGTGGTACATGCCATTGTAGAATAGGTAGTACTTCTTGTGTCTCTCCTGAATCTCATCTTCTTTTAGTGCAGGGAACGAAATTCTTACTTTATCTACGTGGTAACGAAGTGGATGCAGCGAAAACAAGTAATCGTAAATGTTTATATCGGGAAGTACGATCGGTACGTCCACCACTACACTTGTAGCCATAGAAGCTAAATGTACATTCATTACATCTTCCGCTGTATATTCCTTCTTACACTGATAAATAACTTCTGACTGCGGTACACCTGCTAACTGATTAATTACTGGGATCGGGACTCTACCGTCACTGTAGTACTTAATACTACCACCATGATTAAAAATTTTACTATGTAGTGTATCATTTGGATATCGTTGTTTGAATAATAAGTAAATTTTATCGTTACGTTTACTAAATCGAGTGGACTCTTCTTTTAGCTTGTCCATCTCTCGTTCGATTTCTTTTTCGTTTAGCCTTGTAACTTTCACAAATTTACTTTCATCTTGTTTTGTTGTTAAATTTATATTAAATGTTCGATCAGTATTGTATACGTTTAATCCTTTTTTTCTAGCCATTACATTCCACCTCGCTCATAAAGCTTGTTCGTTGTTGTCATCGTCATTGTAATCTCTCCAATGTGAGTATGTATTTAGGATTAGGCTATATCCTACTAATTTCATTATAGCACAAACAAAAAAGCAGAGGGTTGTCAGAAACCCCTCTACTTAGTGAATAAAAAACTATTATCTTCTCGGTGATAATAACCTGTGCGTCTAACCTCTTCAATGAATATCGGTTTACTTTTATCATATTGCATACGATGCAGCGTTTCTATTACTTTTGGAATGTTACGACCGTATATAGCAGCCAGTCTAAATTCCTTACCGTAGAAGTAAGATATTACCCATCTATGCATTCTACTAGTGTCTACCATTAGCGGATACCAAATTTTAATGCATCTTCATTAATACCCATTAGCAACTCGTTAACCTTGTCATAATCAGGCTTATCAGGTAACTCTGATTGCTCATACGCTCTTTGTAGTTCTTCTTCATGTTCAGCGATAACCTCTAATGCTTCTTTAAGAGTGAAGTCCCCATTTCGGCAACCTAATAAGAAATCAATCTCAGTACGATATGTACTATAATCCCCTGTTTCCAAGATTTCTGTTGCAGAGATTAACAGTCTAACACCTTGCATAAAGCTCTTTGTATCGTATCCGTGTGCTTCAATTAGCTCAGTACGTCCTACACCGTTTTTCATCTTATTTACTAAAGATGTAGTATACCCTCCAAATTTTCTCATGATCTGTTTAGACAGGAACAGATGACGATTATCCAATAAGACTTGTCCAAGTTCTGTCACTTTGATATAGTCCTCAGGTCGAGCAAATAAGATTTCGATATTGTTCGGTACACCCTGCATAGCATCTTTAACAAACTTACTTAGATGAATAATACTGACATCCACGTCTTCGTTTGAATTTTTGAAGTTCTTTCCACCAGTATTATTAAACTCGTTAAACGTATTTAGTCCTAAGTAGAAGTCCTTAGGCGGGATACACACCCCTTTGAAGTCCCAATCTGATTCGAATACGTCAGTTCCATACAAGCGACTTCCGTAAGGTGCTAGTAAGATCGTTCTTTCGAGTACCCAAGGGAAAGCCATCCCCTCTATAACATTTTCCATTTTTTTAATTGCTACGTTTTTATTCATTTTATTTTTCCTCCCATGTTCTATCTTTATTTATGTTCATTTTTTCGTTGAAAGCCTTCTCTAAATCGATACCTATCATGTTTGCCAAGTCAGTCACATTCCATATAACATCGAACATTTCTAAGCCAATAGCTGTTTTTTCTTTACTCAGTATTGCTTCTGCCAGTTCTCCTACTTCAGACATTAAATACAAAACTCGTTGTTCTTTAGTTGTACCTGTAAACCCTTTCTCCTCACTGAAATTCTTAACGTATGCTTGGAAATCCGAAACTTCCATAAACAGTCCCCCTAGTATTTAAATTTATCTGACTCTTTTGAAATCAGAAATTTGCTATACATCGCTTTCGCTTTAATCATAAATGATGTTACTTGTTGTATAGTTGCATTCGTGTAATAAATATCGTTAACTACGCCTGTTTGTGGGTCTATGAGCATGTAAATTTCCTCTTCTTCAGTACTTATTCGTAAATCACCACAGAACATTTCTTTCTTTAGTCTCACCTGTAACAACTCCTTTATTTAATTTCTATAACTACTGTAACATGTGCTTGTCCTATAGTCAACAATATTTTATAGCTGATATTCTTTTGGTGTAACTTCTTTACCTTCTCCTCTAACATGCGGCTTAATCCACACTTGACCATTCTTTGTTTTTCTCCAATGCCCTCTAACAGTCCATTGTTCGATATGACGCTCGTAAGAACGTGTAGCAGCTTCTAGGCTTTCTTTTGTAATTGAGACCGTATAGACCTTTCTACGTATCTTCACAGGTACTTTCTTCTTAGACTTCTTCTGCTTCTTGTGACCAATCACCACAGTATGAGACTTTACACTTACACTTTCCGTAGTATCCTGGGAGTGCTCCATATAAGCCATCAGTGTAGCATGTAACGAAATAACTATCATGTTATACTCATGCTTCATATTCGGGTCTTCTATAATAGAATGCACAACACGTCCTTCTCTCGTAGCAGAGTCCCATATCACAGAGTGAACAATTGAGTTCTCTACTTCATGGAACACCGTATGATGGTACTCAGCGCCTTGTTTGCGGAAAATATAACGTAGCTCAGGTGTTTCCTTGATAAAAATTACTCCGTTTTCCATTACGGGGCTGAAGTTCCTTACTAAATCCTTATTGTTATCTCTCCATGCAATCAGGCGATCAATCTCTTCTTGTGAGTTAATAACAATTCTATCTAGTTTATCGATGTTCATATCAACACGTCCTTTGTTTTATTGTTAAACTCATACTACACTAATGTTTTCTTAAAGTCAACAATAAATGTACATAAAAAAAAGAAGAGGAAAATCCCCTTCTTACTTTGGTCTCTGCATTTCAATAAATTTCTTAATTTGAATGAGCTCTTTAAAGTTTCGTCTTTTAACTAACTCGTCTACCTCATCTTTGAGGAGAAAGAATTGTGACTCAAAATCCTTACGTAGTGACACTGGGCAGTCTAGCTCATTCGGTGTAGCTTTATCATAAGCGTGTTCATCTTCGTGACAACATTGATCGTAGAAGTTCCAGTAACAATGCTTATTAGCGCACTCCATTACGCTTTCTCTACCATTTCAACGATTTCTTCTAGTTCAGCAGGTTTGAACCCGACACTTCGTTTAAGCTCGTTACCTTCATCATCTAGCACAAGTACTGTGGGTACCCCGCCAATGTCATGCTTTGCAGCTTCACGAGGTTCTTTGAAAGCGTCAATAGCCTTAAACTTAACTCCTTCACGTTCTAAGAACTCCTGTACCGCTTCACATGGTTTGCAACCTTCGTTTTCGAATTTAATTACTTTCATAGATATGCTCCTTCACAAGTTTTTCAAATTCTCTTTTTTGGTACTCTCTCGGGTACCCTTCGAATTTGTATTTGGCTAGTATCGTATTCTTTTCTTTTAGTACACTTTCTAAGTAGTCCAGGGCTCCGCAGAATAGCGGGTACTCACTTCTACCACTACCGAATAAGATAACTTGTTTCCCTTCCATAGACTCTAAGGTTTCTTGGAACCTTGCTATTTGATGTGGAAATTCAGGCTCTTGTTGGTAGGTGCTTGAATATGTACTTACTCCTAGTACAACTATATCTGCATAGTTCAGGGCACGTTGTATCTCATCTGTGCCCCTAAACTTACTCATGCGTTCTGTAAACTCAAAATCTTTGTCTTCCAGGTAATCCAGGATTCCTAATGTGTTCCCTTTTAACGAAGATACTATCAGGCTTGCAGGCTTCTTAAAGGTCAAAGTCGTCTGTTCCGTCTGAGTGCTTGTAATTGATTGCGTTACCTTGTAAAAAGTCAGCTTTAACTGCTAGTGCTCCCGCTGCTTTTTGCTTACTTCCGTAGTTCACAATCCATTTTGACTTAAGTTCTCCGTTATTAGGGTAAGGTTCCTGTAATCCTGCATTGCGGCAGATCAGATTAGCTAGGTATTCTACGTAGTTGTGATACTCCTTGATAGAAAGTGTGTCGATATCCTGGAATAACCACGTAGACCATTCTTTCTCTAACTCTACTGCTTCACGTACGAAGTTTAAAGAGTACTCCATGTTTGCTTTTGTATTAAGCTGTGGATTCTCTGCCATTAGAATCTGAATAACTAAACCAAAGATTTCAGAGTGTTGGTTCTCATCTGCTTTGATTAGGTTAATCATATCGTTTGATGTAATCATTTTATTGTCACGAGCTAATGAGTGGAAGTATACGAATCCACCTGAGAAGTATAAGCCTTCTAAGATTTGGTATGCCAGGATACCTTCGTATAACGTCTGTAATAGCTCGTCACTCATTTCTTCTGAACCAGTTGTACGTTTGTTAACTAAGTAGCCTGAAAGTGCTGTAATCATCTTGTCAAGCTTCTCAATGATGAATGCATTACGTTTCTGTAGTAAAGGTAACTCACGTACTTCCTGGAATGCACGTTCCTTGTCTGCTGCACCTAATACTGTAGATGTCATATGTTCATAAGAAACGTTATGAGTAGTTTCGAATGATGCAATAATTGTCAACAGTGATCGTAACGATGGGTCAGACGTAGACATGAATAAGAATGTTACTACATCACTAGCCATAGAGTCTAACCAGTTTAATGCTCCTGTTGTGTATTGGTAAACTAGTTTCTCACCTTGCGTTAATCCTGCATACTGCTCGATGTCTTTACCCATCTGAATTTCTTCAGGAACCCAATACTCACCGAATAAAGCTTTTTGCCAATCTAGGAATACAGGATATTTTACGTTTTCCTCATCCCAACTTCGAATGCCACTAGCCTTCCCACCAAAAATCTTAGTAGGAAGGTTCGGCTGTTCTGCATCGTAAATACGGAAAGGTTGTGCTTCAAATGAATTATTAAACATTGTTCGTTGCTCCTTCTGTGATAGTTATTAGCCTTCGCACATTACGCAGTCTTCAGGCTTTACACGGTCTTCTGTATGCGTGTAGTAGATTGTTTTCAATCCTTTTTCCCAAGCTGCCATATCTATACGAAGGAGCTCAGAACCGATCATACTTTTTGGCATGTGTAGGTTATGTGAAATTGCTTGGTCTACGTATTTTTGTGCCGCAGCAGCAACGTTGATAGCCCACATCTCGTCCATTTCGAATCCTGATTTATAGAACCATTTCGTTTGATTGTTGTAGTTAGGTGGAACAATCAGAACGTTCATACCTGATTTGTTCTCTGTGTACATTACATCGTATAATGGGTCACACGATGGGGAACCATTTACAATGATAGCGTTTGAAGCTGTAGGAGCTACTGCACCAAGGTACCCGTTACGCATACCCTTCATAGCTAGTTCTCGTAACTCATCCCATTCTTCGCCTACAAGGTCTCTCTTATCGAAAAACTCTCCTGTAGCCCAGTCAGAGCCTTCAAATAGTGGGTAAGAACCTTTCTCCATTGCAAGCTTATGAGAAGCTTTAATTTGAGCTTTTAGGTAACGTTTGAATACCTTCTCTGTGAACTCAGCCGCTTCAGGAGATTCCCAAGGGATTCCTTCATTCGTCATTGCAGTTACTAATCCTAAGTACCCTCCACCTACCGCACGGTATAAATCGTTTGTATGGTTAGCTTGTGGTACTGGGGTTCTGTTTAATGAGATTACACAGTCTAGTAAACGATACTGAATATCTGTTACTCGTTGGTAGTCCTCATCGCTTAGGTTGTATGTATTGTGACCTACTTGAGAACTTAGGTTACACGTTACTAACCCTTCACCAATAGTTTTAGTTACTACATAACCCTGCTCTTGTTTCTCTTCTGAAACCTCTGTATCGTAGATCATATTTTGAATGATTTCTGTACACAAGTTACTTCCGAATGGCATACCTTCGTGAGCGTTAGGATTTAAACGAGCTGCTGTATCAGACCAATACATGAATGGAGCTCCACCTGTTTTACGACTCTTGAAGATTGCACGATAAATCTCTTTCGTAGATACTGTTTGCTTTAGTTCTAAATCAGCTTGTTCAGCAATACGGTAGTAGTATGTAAATGCATGGTCTTCTGCATTAGGCTCTTCACCATCTTGTAACTTCTTCTTATCATACAGACGGTTAAGGTCGATACCTAATTTCTTTTTAACCTCGTAAGGGTCAAAGATTGTGAAGTTTTGTTTGTCACGTAAACGTCTCATGAACTCATCAGGGATTGTAACAGCAGTCTTGATAGAGTGAGCTCGTTTTTCCTGTGATCCTGTTTTTAATCGTAACTCTAAGTATCCGAAGATATCAGCGTGCCATACTGGTAAGTAAGTAGCGATACCCGCTTTACGTGTTCCAGTTTGGTTTACGTATTCTGCTGCAACCGATAATAGGCGGCACGGGTGAATAACGCCTGTAGCTGTCCCTTTGATACCACGAATCCATGAACCGTGTGAACGAAGGAATCCTAAGTAGATACCTAAGCCTGAACCATTTTGACTAAAACGACCTGACTGCTTGATAACTTCCAGGATGCTCTTAAGATCATCGTCCATCGTAATGATATGGCAAGATGACAACGAACCATGTGGAGTTCCTGCATTCTTAAGTGTTGGAGTAGCCAAACCGATTAAGTGGTTTGAGATAACCCAGTAAGCTTCTTTAATGTACTGCATACGCATTTTCTTATCTTCATTCTGTAGCATGTAGATAATAGCTGTTAAGAAACGTTCCTGTGGTAGTTCTACTACATTTTTGTTTTCATTCTTTACTAAGTAAACATCAGAAAGTAAGTATAAACCACTATAGCTGAATAACTTATCTTTTTCAGGATCAATCAATGAACCAATCTCTTTTAGTTCTTGAGTTGTATACTTTTCTAGTAACTGCTCTGAATACTTGCCTGCCTCTACTTGTTCTCTAACGAACGTGTAATAATCTCCGTATCCGTCTTTATAGTCGAAACCACGAAGTTTACTAGCTTGCTTATATAAAAACCTGCGGAAGACTGCTGCTGAGAACGATGTTAGCTCAGGAGTCTTTTCTGTAACCCTGGAATTAACTTCTCGGATAATAAGTTCGAATAGGCGTGTAGCTTCTACCTTTTTCTTTGACTGGATAAAATCAACTAATTCTGTGTACACCTCGTTAATCGTATCCTTGTTGATTCGTTCCTTCTCTACCGTTTCTTCAAGTAACCCCTGGATAAAGTTGTAGAATCTTTGGGGTTCAAACGGTTTCTCCTGAATGTAACTCCCTCGGTCTTTCGTGATGGCTGTAATATGCTCCAATCTGTTGCACCCTTTCTAATTATGTCTGTAATTCCTATACTCACTATACCACATAATATAGTGCATGTACAAGCTGTAAGCTAGAAAAAACCCTACATATAGTGTTTGTATAACTATATTGTAGGGAATTTTTTTTTTAGTTCTTGTTATGTACGTCCCACTCTAACCCTTGATATACTTCAAATATCTGCTCAGGCTTGAATGAAGTGAAACCTTCTAGTGTTGTCAGGATAACATCGAAGTACTGTGGTTCCTTACGGATGTTATCAAAGCTAATTCGTTGGATTGCGGCAGGGTGACCACTCATAACTAAATCACCATAGATACCAGGAACATAAGGGATCAGTATGTAGTCCTTATCACGGTTCTTTGAAAAGATTAAGCAAGGAGACATTCCGTGCTTTTCCATTCTTCGTGCATCTGTAACTACTTGCTCCCACCATTCCTTAATCTGACCTGTTCCAAGGAATAGGTTGTGTAAGCCCCATCCTTCACGTTTCTTACATTCGTAAATGAATGAGTTCTTGCTACCTACAGGGAATACAATATCACCATTCATTCGGCTATCTGCGCCCCAGGTAGAACCTCCTGCACCCGATTGGGGAACTCGGTGTACCTGTTCCCCTGTCCATGCAGCTAATTTCTTTGCTATATCTAGTTCGTATTTAGAACCTTTTACCTTGCTGCCTTTACCCGATGATGCCATTCTACTCGTCCTCGTTTCCGTAGTATACTAAGAAGTCAGGATCGCTCTCTTTAATTTGGATACTATCTACCCCTGAACTAGGTTCTGCTTCAACCTCTAGTAATCCATTCTCAAAGTAAAGGACATCGTATGTCTTCCCTTTAATGTTGTATGTACCACAATCGTCCGACACTGTGCGTATGCAAGCTACTTTTAAAGGCTCTTTCATTACTTTTCCTCCTTCGTAGGCTCCTCTTGTGGGTTTAACTCAGGATATTGAGCAGCGATTTGTGCTTGGGCTTCTACTAAACGCTTGTTGTATTTTACTTTAGCGTCCTTGAAGACTTTGTTATTAGCTCCTAACTTTTCAAGTACGATACCTTGAATCTGTACTTGTTCCATTACATTCCCGATCATAGCATTCATGTTTTGAATTGTGTAACCTGTAACGAACTTGATAAGTGAGCCCGCTTCGTCTAATGTGATAGGGCGTGCTTTAAGCTCCTCTACCTTAGCTGCTTCCTCTTCCGTTTCTACCTCACCATTGATTAGGTAGTTCGTGTATAAAGCTAATTCCTCTTGTGTTAATGCTTCATTCTTCTTCGCCATTGTTGTTTTGCTCCTCTACTTGTAAGTGTTGTAGTAAATCATCTTCGTTCTCTGCGAATATCTTAAGTATATCCGCTTGTACTTTTGTATCTAAAGCCGATATAACAGTTAGTAACCTCATCTCCATTAGCCCTTGGTTAGCATCTATAAAGCCTGTAAATTCGTCTGCCATGTTAAGGAAGGCTTGTCCTACGTCCTCTAAGGTAACGTATTTCTCTCTACCCTCTTCTTGTAACCGTAACAGCCCTTCACCGTCATGATTCTTCTTTAGATAGATTGTATCTTCTATGTATTGGATAATCCTGTTATTGGTCGGTTTACCCATTCAGCATCAGCCTTTCTTGTTTGTGCCTGAGCTTCCTGTCCCGTTGGTTCCACGAACACTATCAGGTAATTCAGCAGATTTTGTGAACTCAGCTTCTACTTTTTCCTGGAAGTGAATTTGTGCTACTCGGATGTGTTTCGCAATGTAAACTGTGCCCGCAGGTACTAAGTCTACGAATACGTGTTTGTCCAAGTAAGGTGTTAATGCTTCATACCCAAGTTTTGCAGATTCCTTCTCATAGTCTTTACGTGCTTTACGTAACACTTGTTTAGGAATGCTAGATACTTCGATGCGCTCCCCTTTTGTATCGAAAGCAAATGGTACTAAACGGTTGTCCGTAAATACGTTACGAAGGATGATTCCTAATCCATTACGGTATGTACCTTCTACAATGCCTGTCCCATTAGATAAAATTAATGGTGTATCAACAGACACTCCACTGCGTAGGTTCATTTTCAAACCAAACTCATCAGGATCAAATGCTAGTTTGAAATCTGTAGGGACGATTACCGAGCTAAATGTCATTGGCGGTACCAATCGTCCTTCTGAAGCGTAGATGTCGTAAGCGAAATCTCCTGGGTATGCTTGGGTTGGTTTTAAACCTTCTTCAGTGTTATACAAAACGTCTACTTTTTTCATCTTGTTCCTCCTTGTAATATGTATACGTTATAGAGTGTATCATATAGTCTAGATACTGTCAATCTTTAATTTCCTGTTATCCTATCATACAATTTAAGAAAGAATGCTACAGGGAGTAATATGAATGTACACATAAGCATTCCCATTAGGTAATGCCAAAACTTTTCGTAGTTCTTTCTTTGGTAGAAATCTCGAACACGTAAATTAACCATTCCTCATCCCTCCTGGTCTAGTCCATAGTCGTAAATTCAACTCGCCTTGAGCATCAGCCAGGATAGCCTGGGAAATGAGCTCGTGTGCTTTAACTTGACCTAACTTATTGGCATCGTCATCATTTGGGCTGTACACGTAGTACACAGGTCTTACAGGTTGTTTAGATTGTATCAACTGTGCTGTCTCTATCATCTCTTTAGTAGCATTTCGGTCTAGATACAAATAAATAGGTATGTGCGCTTTTGTTTTAGTAAGAAGCAGTTCTACCTGTTCCTCTGTAATCTTTTTACCGAATGTTGCTACCCCTTCCTGCCCTATCGTTAATGAGTCGAATACCCCTTCCGATATAACTATTCGGTTGCAGCGTCTAGCATTGTTCAAATTAAAGATTACATTCTTTTTCGAATACTCGGTTTCCTTTGCAGGAGCATTGAACGATTTAATACTTGGAGACTTCTCGATGCTACGAGTGTTCCAGTATAAAGGCTTGCGCTTCTCATCAAAGGTGTAGAATACAACGTGATTGACCAGGATTAACTTTCTTCCGTCTATCAATTCTACTTCTCCACGAGTAACGTAAGAAATGTTGTGCTCTTTAATCTGTTCAAGAGTTATACCCCTACCATGCAGATACATGAAGAAGGGGTACGCTTCAGGATTATTAAAATTGTTAACCAGTGTCTTACAGTTTGTTGGCGGTGTCGGGAACGTATATCGAACCCGCTGCTTTTCCTCTTCTAAAGGTGCCCCTCTTCGGCTAATGAACAATAGCATCTTCTCTGTCTCGGATAGATCAGAACCGTATTGTTCGATAGACGCATTTTGTTTATTAAAGCTTTTTACATCGTAATCGTACATCACTAGGATTTCTGCCGCTTCAGCGAAGTCCACACCAAAGTATTTCATTACAAACGTTACAGGGTTCCCATCTTCCCCACAACGTTTACATTGCCATAATCCCCTTCTGTTCTCTACATATAACTTATGTTTTGTATTACCACAGAATGGGCAATTGAACCTGGTCTCACTTCCTGCGGGTTTGTTATCTCCTAGCTCTTGTTTAAATAAGTCTAGGAACATAAGTTACTCCCCTTTAGTTAATAGTTTCTTCATAAGAACAAGCATGTTGTAAATTTCACTTAACATTTCTAGTTCTGCTGCTAAAACGCCAGTAGCTTCTCGGTAAACTTGCTTGTCCCATTCTTCTGAGTTTTGAAGGAATGACTGACCTTTTATTCGCTCCGTGTATCGTAGTTCCATCACACTTTTTAGTTCCTGCATAGCAAGGGCTAACGTTTCGAAACCTTTATCTACCATATCTAAGTCGTAGTCTTTCAGGACTGAAGGAATACCCATCATATGCGCTTTAGCTATTACCTGGGCATTACGCATAAAGACTGGTTCGTTGTATGGCACATCGTCCTCATTAATCGGTAATTCTTTTGTGCGCTTAAGAATGTCTGTACCGTATACATTCCCTCGGTAGTAATGCTTGTCCTGGACTAAGTACATGTATTCCTTTGCCGCAGAGTATTTATAGTAGAACCCCAGGTTAAAGGGGTACCAAAAATGAATGTCCTTTTTCGGAACCAGGATCGTATGTGTCTCCTGGTCTGTTGTTGATAGCTGTAGCTTAATGCCATGATCTAACACGCTAACTAATCTCATGTGTGTTCTTCCCTTTCTGTAATGTTGAGATACCATTGGCATCCTTCACAACTGTGATAACCTTCTCAAACAATGCTTTAAAGTGAGCATTGTGTGTAATTACGAATATTGTTCCTACTTGCTTCACTCGTTCACGTAGTAATGCTACTGCATTCTCTACTCCGATTTCATCTAGACCGTCAAACACTTCGTCATACACTGTAAGGTTTGTGTAGTCTAGAACTAAGTCCTGTAAGGCTAGTGAGATAGCTAAATCCGCTCGTTTACGTTCTCCGTCTGAGTTTGACTTATAGTTATCTCCGCCTGCTTTATTTGTGAGCTGTACATCGAACTTCTCAGTGTATCCACCGTCTCGTTTAGGTGTACGTGTGCTGAAGTTAAGTTCCATGTTGCTTCCTGATAACTGCTTCAGGTATGTATTTCCTTTTTCATTCAACTTCGGTGTGATTAAGTCTAATACGTGAGACTTAACTCCTTCATTCGAATACATTTTAACAGCAGCTTCTAACTTCGTCTTATCCTGTTCTAAGGCTACCAGGTCGTGTTTAGCGGCTGTAATCTTAGTTCGAATAGCTTCCCTATCCTTATCTCTTGGCTGCGGCTCAGGGATCGCTAGAAGGTTGTCAATGTTACGTTTGATATTGGCTACCTTATCTTTAATAGCTTGTAACGTAGCTGTGTATTGCTGTATGTAGTTTTCTCTCTTCTGAATCTCTCCTACAACTTCTCGGTAAGCTGCTAGAGCGTTATCGTAAATCGCTTTCTTTTCTGTGTATACGTTATAAAGCTCCTGGTATGCAGCTTCTTGCTGTGTAAGTAAAGGACTTAGGGATTGGATACTAAGCATTACTGGAAGTAGCTGTTCTTTTAAGGAAGCCATTTCCTGGTTTCTATGTGTAGGATCAAGGTCACTTCCGCAAACAGGACAGTTCGTACTCGTTTGGACTTTCTTATAGTTCTGCTTGATTACCTCTTTCTCTCTGTTCATTCTGTCAAGTTCATTTCGTGTAGCCATTACCTGTTGTTGTGCTTGAGATGCTTCAGTTTGGTATGTAGAAATATCGATGTTAGCCATCGACTCTCTTTTCTTAGTAAGCTCTTCCACGTCTTCTCTTGCTTTCTCTACTATAGGAAAGTGTTTCGCAGGGAAGTCGTGCTGTTCTTTTACAGCCGCTGCTAAATTCTTTTGCTCCTGTTGAATCAGGTTACGTGTGTTTTGGTAGTGCTGTGCGTCCTGTTGTTCTAAAGTATCAACTTGTCCTAGCTGCCACTCTAGTTTTTCTATATCACGATTCTTCGTTAGAATCTCCGTGTCCTTCGCTTTCACACGTTCCTTAGCCACTGTTTGGGCTACAGAGTAAATGTCTAAGCTTAGGATACTATCCAACACTTCTTTCTTTCGTGAATCAGGAAGTAGTGCAAACGCTCCCAATCCGTCAGCCTTCTGTGCAAATAAGATACTGTTAACGAATGTTGTATACGGAAGCCCAATCGTTTCCTCAATCAACTTGTCAGTATCTCCTGCGGACTTGGCTGTGATTTCGTTACCATTTCGGAATAGCTTTACTTTGTTCTTATGTACTGTGTGCTTTCTATATCTTTCAATACGGTATGTATCTTCACCTTTTACACCTTCTAAAATAACTTCTGTGTTCTTACCTATCTTGTTGTTGATTACTTCGTCTGCCTTCAACCCTTTAGTCGTGATGTTATAAATAACATATGACAGCGCATCAGGAACAAGAGTACTCTTACCTGAACCGTTACTCTTGAACTTAGGGTCACTGTTATTTATTCCTTCGATCAGAACTAATCCCTGGTTGTCCAAGTCTAGTTCTGCTTCGTTAATGGCTAAAAAGTTTTTGACAATTAACTTTGTCCACTTCATGGTTGTCCTCCTTCTAACTAGGTGTGTATACAGTTCTGTATCATCATTGTAGCATTTGACCTATTTTATGTCAACACAAAAAGGAGGTATTATAAGGATACCTCCTAAATTTTCTGACTATTATACTGCGTCTTTTTCTAATGCTTCTTTCAGTATGTCTAGAGCTAGTTCTACTATCTCAGGCGCGTACTCTTTTGCATAGGCTTCTACGATTTCTATTTCACTTGAACCGACTTCAATATCGATACGTGTTTCGGACTTGTACTCTTTCTGTACTTCTAAGCGTATGTTGTCTGAGTCGTCCTTGAGAATCGCTACCTGGGTTGCTAGTTCCTGCGGCAAAATGAATCGAATGTAGTTGTTATCAACAAGTTCCTGGGCATTAAAAGGAATTTCCGTAAGTGTAATGAACTTTTTGTTTTCAATCGGAATGAACTGCGGCTTACCGATAGTTTCTACGTTCAAGTGGAATACACCTTTGTCTTGTCCCTCATCCGAGAAGCTTGCCTGTATCGGGTTGCCCGAGTAGAACATGTTGTCTGTTCCACCTAAGAACTGTCGTTTATGGTAATGTCCCAGGGCTACATAAGTGAATACATTCGGATACAAGTCTCCTAGTTGGAATGCTCCTTCTAGTCTGTGGCTGTATCGTCCAGTTTCACTACCGTCTACTCCCAGGTGCCCAACTAATATAGTAGGTTCGTCAAATGTCTTTGCATGTTCTGCGAACTCTTTAATCTTTGTTTTTACCATCGCTACATCATCAGAGTACGATACAGGATAAATCATACACGAACCTGTGTATACTGGTTTGAAATCATCCATGATAGTTACCCTCGGGATCGTTCTAAACGTTCGTAAGCTGTGCTCAGGGAACGGTGAGTTATCCTTTTGGTCATGGTTTCCAACTACCATGTACAAGTTAATGTCAGGGTATTTCATCATGTTCTCATAAATAGTATCGAAACCTAAGTTGAATACTAATGTCGGTATTCTGTTACGAGCATGGAAAAAGTCCCCATCGAATACAATGTCTGCATCATTCTCGTGAGCGATAGCAAATATCTTATTTAGGGTTTCTATTTGTGCCACCAGGCGATCAGTTAGTTCCATCTCCTTACCGAAGAAGTTGTATGTCACTGGTTTGGCGAAATCCTCAAAGTTATGTAAATGAAAATCAGCGAAATTAATTAGATTGCGTCCCATTCGAGAATACCTCCTTAATCTGTTCGATACTATTAAGCTCTATTACTTCATGTTCAACTTCCCATTCAGTACCGAACTCAGGATGGTAGCTTTTAGTCCATTCGGATTTAACCACTACAATGAAATAGTGGTCGTCTTTATTTTCCATGTCAATAGCATCTATAATTGCTTCGCCTACATCGTCAAATGTGTCTCTACGTTCATAGTCATCATGTATGAATACCAACTCTTCAATGTCTATTCTACCAAAAGGATTCTTGTATAGGTGACCTGACATAACCGCAATATTCTTCATTTAGTTTGCTCCCCTCATATTCTGAATGGACTGGTTAATCTCAGCAGCATAGTTTGGCATTGGTGTATCATTTTGTTTACCCTTACGCTTGTTCTTAAACATTGCGTCCCGTGCGTCATCTATCGATTCAAGAACAGCTAAATGCTCGTTCTTCTCTTGTTCCGATTTATAGTTACGTACGGTTTGGGCACTACCAACTACCTTAAGCCCTATCATCTTATCAAACTGTCCTTCAGGAGGGTTACGAAGCTTGTCCGCATATAACCGAACGAACCCTGCTCTAAACTCTTCGTCAGACTGCTGTACTGTTAGAATTAACTCCGCAGCATTTTTCTTACGAAGTGAGCCTTCCATACTTTCTGACGTTCTAATTGTTGCGCTGTAGGCTGTACGGTTCATCTGAGCTGCTGTCCACATTACCACATTGTACTCTTGTCCAATACGTCTCATCTCTTCGAATAAACGTCCACCGTCTTTCGCATCATCCCCTGTAGCATTCGGGTCACGAAGTAATTCAGGATAGTCAATGATAACTACATCAAGGTCAATACCCCAACGAATCTTAACATCTGAAATCAATTGCTCAATCTTCGCAGGTGTAATTGTTCGTGGAGAGTATCTAGCAAAGAATAAGTTACCAAAATGCTGTCGATTCTGTTTAATAAACTGTTGGTTCTTGTCGAACTCTACGTGGTTCAGTGCCGCACCCGTTAAGATTTGGCTTCGGTTTCTTCGTAGTAACGATTGCTCTAACTTTAAAAGCATTCGGTTTTCTAATTCCTCTAGGGCAATGAATAGTACGTTGTATTTGTTCTTCGTATAGTTTGTAGCTAAGTTCGTCAGGATCAGAGTTTTACCTGTACCTGAAGCAGCTACTACCATTCCTAATTCTCCTTTACCTAACCCACCACCGTTAAGATGGTCAATATCAACAAAGCCTGTAGGAATCATGTTTTGGAAGATTGTAGATAACGATGTACGTTTATACTCGGTATCGTCCAGGACGTTAATAATTTCGTCACGTTTACCTGTTACGTTCAGCAATAGAATCTGTTTGAATTCTTCTGCCGCTTTCTCCAAGTATGTTTCATTTTCCAGGTTCATTGTTAACCGTGTCATCCAGTCGAGCTGCATAGCCTTACGAATATGCATTTCTATATTTTCATCGATTACCGTTTCATCCGATAAGTCTCGAACCTTGTACAGGTTGTGAATCTTGTTAAAGTATTCTTGCTGTTCCTCTGCACCTTTTCTCATACGGTCTAGCTTCGTTTGAGTCAGTGTAAGGAATGTATCTTCATTTAAAACGTTACGGTTCGTTTGATAGTACCGCTTGATAATCCCGACTAGTTCCTTATACTCCTGGGAACTGTTAAATACCGATAGTGGGATAACAGGCAGAACCTCCTTCGAAAACGTAGGAGATTCAATAGCCTTTCTCAATATTTGGGTCATAATAGGTGTTTCCATTAAGCTCCTCCTCCAAAGATGACTGTAAAGCAGTATACCACGATTGTATTACTTTGTAAACCGAGCTGTAACTAGTTGAAGAAGTTATCAAGTAGGTCATCTACTGATTGCTTTTCTTCCACGCTACCCTCTAGCTCCCATGTTTTCTTGTTTGTAATATCGTTATGATCCACCTCTTTGCTTTCTACCTTAGCTATAAACTTAACGATTTGGTCTACGTCTAACATAGAGAACTCATCCACTGGTACTTTCTCTTTACCGTACTCCTTGAATGCTTCTTGGATATCTGCTAACGATAAGTAAACCCCTTGGAACTCCATGATTAGACGTAGTACATCGTATGTTTCATCTAAAGCAACCATACGGTAGTACAGATTAGCACCTAAAGTCTTTTGGTTTTTTTCCGTTTCGTTCGGATGTGCTAACCGTCCTAAAGCCCATTCATATTTCCATCGTACAGGATTCACTGGTGTTGCTTCACGTTTAATCGTTGCTAACATAACTTGTGTCATTTCTGAACCCAGGATAATATGCTCAGGTAAATTAGTAGAACCGCCTGTTTGAATTAAGGATTGTAACATTACAAACTTCTTAATAGTGTTTCGAGTCTTAAATGAAACCTTCTTCTCTTTAAGGTTCTCGTCTGTCATATCATAGAAGTTTAATAATGCGTAGTCTGTATCATCGAAACCTTCTTCTTTAAAGAAGTCTGTAATTGCTGCTCGGTAATGCCACAAGCCTTTTCCTTTTGTTCTTTCATCGTAACCGTCACGAATAGCACGAACTACAAAGTCATTAACGAACTTCGCAGGAATTTGTTGGTGTGATCTAAACGTAGTACTGTACTTTTGTTGGAATCCGCAGTATTGAGCAAACGCTTCATAAGAGGTGTCACTGATTAAAGCGTTTACGAATGGGAGTATCTTCTTACTCTTCTTGGTAGATGCATCGTAAATAGAACGATTGAATTGTGCAGAAAGATATACAGCAGGGTCAATTCCGTTCTCATCGCAGAACTCACGGAACTTTTCGAATTGCGCCCAACGTATAGACCCGTAAAACTTCTCAGGCAATACATCGTATGTGCTGCTAATCATCTGTACTTCGGCTGCATCTTTCAGACCACTCACTACATCTGAGTTATGTTGGTCTGTAAATAAGACTGCATAACGATTGTATAAACGAGTTAATAAGTATGTACGGTAATCATCTACAGGGTTGTCCAATTGTTCGAACCAGTTCCAGTTCGGCTTACCGCCTAATGCTTCCAGGCGATCATTAATGTCATCTATATTAGATTGACGTTTGTTCTTTAGAAGTTGAGCTTCTAGCATTTGCTGTTTCGTTCTACGACTACGCTTATTTTGCTTTGGCTCTTTCTTCTTAGTTGGTAATTTCTTTTCCAGTACATCTTCAATAGAGATTGGTTCTTCTGAGTTAACCAATGCTTTATCAGAAGTTTCGAAGCGGATAAGGTTCGAGTTGAACATGATTACAGTTCCACCGCCACGACCACGCTTACCTTTTAACTGGATTATCTTTCTTTCCTCTAATTCTTTTAAATAACGAGAGGTCGTCCGAACATCCTTACCGAAATCCTCAGACAACTCTCTCTTTGTAAATGTTAATATGTATTCGCTTGCTTGTTTTGCCTTCTCAACTAGCTTTGTTAAAAAGTCTAATACTTTAGGCTTAATGTCTACAACAGATGATTCAAGGTACACACCGTACTCCATACTAGTTCCTCCTAATTTTATTTCCTTACATTCCGTAGTTTATAACTTTATTATAACACAGACTGTAGTTCTGTAAACCCGATGATGCTATTCCCCAAGCATACGCACATCGAAGCTTTCATTTTGGTAAATCTTTAGGCGTTCTTTACTATGCGACAATAAGTGTTTATTTGTCATATCATAGAAGTCAAACACCAGGACTGTATTCCCATCGATACCGTTCAGACGTAATCCACGACCGATACGTTGTAGGTTTTGACGTAAGCTCTTGTTACCACCTGACATCAGCAGCATACCGATACTCTTAATGTCAACCCCTTGGTCAAGGATACTCGATGCAATCAGTACTCGTGATTCTTTTGTACTGAATCTGCGTAAGTATTCGTCACGATCTTCCATATCTAAGCTACCGTGTGTGAAATCGCTATCGAAACCAAATTCTTCTTTTAAAATCTTTTGGACTCGTTCCCCATGCTCGATATGGTTTACACTGATTAGAACCCCACCTGGTCGGTTACGTAAGTACCAACTTGCAGTTTGGGCAATGACCCTATTCCGTGCATCGTTTTCGGAAATACCTTTCTTGTATGCTTCCAGGTAGTTACCAACAAGTTCGATGTCCTTTGGCTCGGATATCGGAATCATACGAATGACTGGTTTAGAAGAAACACCTTGTCCAATTAAGTACTCATTCGATACCTTAAATAAATCGCTACCGTATACACACTGCATACGTTGCCATAACATCTTATTCTTTTGGTCTACTGTACCTGTTAGCGCTACACGGTATTGTGCGTTCGGTAACTGAGTTAGTGTATCAAATACAGTTGCTCCGTTAATCTCATGCGCTTCGTCCTGGATTGCTACTCGAACAGATTCCATGAACTCTTTTACTTCTTTAAACTTCTTATACTTCTTCTTGTTTTTCTTTTCCATAATCTTATCGAACTCGACCACATATTTATTGAGCTGCATCTGAGCCCCTTTATCTGTGAATCGTTGGTCGTAAGCAATGTACATTAACTGCTCTTCTGAATCCTTCCACACTCGGGTATCAAGGTTACAGTTCTTCAGATAGTTACGAATAAGCTGTCTTGTATTTACTGTATTCTTGAACTTAGGTGTAATCTCTTCAGCAATGAATTTGATAACCCGTTCCTTTGGCGTAAAGCTTACACCCTTCTTCGGGTCTTTCAATGCACTTGCTAATGTTGGGATCATAACGAATACAATCTTTTTATTCTTGATGTCGAACTTACCGTCACCAATTTTACCGATGTCTTTCTCCGTTAGATTCAAACGTTTACGTACACGTTCTGCCCCTTGGTGGAAAATCTCTTTCGAGTTACAGAAGAATGCCAAGCGTTCCCCTCGTTTTACGTAAGGCATTAATTGCTGCATAATTCCTGACGCACATTCTGTTTTACCTGCGTTCGTTGCAAGATTCAGAATCTGCACCTGGGATTCTAACGCTTTCTTAACTGCACTGTATTGGTATGCTCGTAACGTAATTGGTTCTTCGTCACCATTACCTAATACAATTTCTTCGTCCATGCTGTCGTGGTGCATAATTGGTGCAGGTCGCACATCTTCAATTTCATAAGCAAGCAGTGGGTACTGATCCTTTAATGCACGCATACCATCCATGAACTGAGGAAGTAGCCCCGTAAGGAACTTATCTTCTTTCTTGTCATAGAAGTCCGTGATACCATCCCAATGACCTGCTTTGTATGAAGGTGAATGGAAAGCACTGTCCTCTTTAATACCCATCTTAATATGCATCATAGCTTGTACTTTCTCTCGAAGCAGCGTATTACCTAAGAAGTCTACGTGGGTATACATTATGTCTACAATAACTTTCATGTATGTAATTACATCCTCTCACTGGTGTATGGCTTGATACACAGTAAGGAGTTGCTTAAAACTCTAAATCTTCAAACATAGCTGTATTAAACTTGAGGAAGGGCATTCCTACAAACTCTACTTCAGAACTGAAAGAGCTAACATAAATCTCTTGTACAGTTAGTACTTGCCCCTCTTGGAAGTGTTGGTTCGCTTGCTTTCGCTCGTATTCGTGACCACCTTTGTTCATATACTTAACCTGTCTCCCGTAAGGTGGAACATCGCTTTCATGCCTTTCTTTACCAAGCAAGTTGTACATGTTGATTCCGCCATTGATACTCATTGACATATGGTTTCCTCCTCAATAGTTATTAGATGTATATTATACACCTTTCTATATCTTACCACAATGATACAGCCTTATCAATACAAGTTATAACTTGACCTATTTACCTTTTACTCGTTCCGTATTTATTATTTAATTATTAATTAGTTATAAAATATATTTAAATATAAATAC
>Ga0256786_1000326_pt1 | contig 26220 bp, 24 predicted proteins | sample MC6MC0937MT_FD_186053 | JGI IMG/M metagenome (GOLD analysis project Ga0256786, IMG submission 186053) | Metatranscriptome of enriched soil aggregate microbial communities from Iowa State University, Ames, United States - MC6-MC0937-MT... | ecosystem: Environmental > Terrestrial > Soil >...
AACCGCGAAAAAATACCCAACCGGTTCATAATAAACACCCTGGCGCGGGGTGGAGCAGCCCGGTAGCTCGTCAGGCTCATAACCTGAAGGCCGCAGGTTCAAATCCTGCCCCCGCAACCAAATCCCAAACCTAAAGCAAATCAAATTGATTTTATCTATTTTATGAATTCTTCGGGCATGAGCGAGTATACGCTTGAGTTCTCGCAGAGAAACGTTTCCAAAGCGAGTTTTCTACGCGAAGAGAGCGTGAACCGCGGAGAAGGAAGTGAGTAAATTCCCCTAAGAATATTACCGTTGATCCTAAGTTACACATTATCAACAGATTAGGGCGCTCTATGGTCGAATCCGTGGTTCGAATCCCATCAAGAGCAATGGTGCTTATTTAAAGCTTTGTCGCGAATTCTCTTATGCGCTCAATGATTTTCTCGAAGGTGGGGCGCTCTCGATAATAAAGGGACCTCGTGCTGCGATAGGCTGCCTGATATTCAGCGGAGACGGCTTCGTCGGTGACGTTGAAGGCCGGATTGACCGTCAGATCCCGCTCCTCAGACCGGAACCGCTTTTTCTTGTGAGCGAAGTAGCTGTCGCTGCCCAAAAAGTCGAGAACCTCGGTATTTCCGAGAAGCGCATAGACATCGTAGTAGTGACGCAGGAAGTTCGCGGGAAACTCTCCTGTTTCGCGCTGCTTGCGGAATTTCGTGGAGATCGTCTGAAGTTTTTCCACCAGCGTGTAGCCGGGATGGTAACAAACGATGCCAAGCGCGCGATTGTCGGCAATGTCCACCTTGTCGAAGGCAAATTCGTAGGCCCATGAACTGATGTCGACCGGCCGGTTCGGTGTGACATCGTCGAATCCGAGCTCCAGGAGGACGCCTTCCTTCAGGTCCGTTTCATCTGAGGTTGCCGTGGGATAATGCAGGCGGATGCCGCCGCTTCGAAACTTCTCGTCATCGAAGACATGATCCCGCTCGACACTTATTATTCCGTCGATCGAGATTTCTTCCGCCAGCCTGTCATAGAAATTCTGCCGGCTTTCAATTTGTTTCGGCTTGTCCTGATTGCGGCCGACGGCGACAGCCATTCCCTCGGGCGGATTTATCCGAAGATCGATGTCTTCGGAGAAGCGGTCGATAATTCCGAAGCCCTTGGAAAGCGATGTGCCGCCTTTCAGCTCGAAGGAATACCCCGCCAGCTTCAGGCCGAAGAGGCAATGCATGATCCAGTAGTCCTTTTCCACCAGGGCAGGCAGAATACCCATCTCTTCGCCGACGATGCGGAGCAAGTCTGCGAACTCCGGGTGCCGGTGCAGATAATCACCCATCTGCAGCTTCCAAGTCAGCGAGGACGTCTCTGAAGAACTTCTTCGCCCGCACGCCGCCATAGCCTTCGGCGGCCTGTCGCAGGGCATGGTGATCGAGCTGTTTCGCTGTCCTCCTCACGCGTTCCAGCACCTGAGTTTCGTCCTCGGCAAGCCGTTTGAGATTGTTGACCAAGTCGACCACCAAGAACTCTTTGGTTGCGATTGCTGGAAACTCGGGCTTCATCCGGAAATCATAAACCCGACTTCCAAGCTTGAAGCGGCCATGGCGCTTCTTGTTATACACAACGGCTTCGTTATAAAGCTGTGTGGCACCGACGCCGAGGGCATTATAGGTATTTGGCGTCAGCAGCAGAAACCGCTTGTCCTTCAGAAACGCTTCCACGACGTCGCGGTCACTGGCTGGCGCGTGCCCAAAGCTGGTGGTTTTCGGGCGCATGTAGACGCCGCCGGAGAGCTTTCTCAGCTCACCGGCATCCAGCAACTTCCGAAGGTCCCGATCCACCGAGGTGGTCCATCGCGTCAGGTCTGCTCTGCGATAAACCTTGCCCGGGACAAGATGTTGTTTCAGTTCGTCCAATTTGGTCATGTTTTTCATACCTACCCTCAAAATAGGGCATGGCGCGGATTGTGCAAGTATTTTCATTAAAAATTCATGCACATCAGCAACGGTTGGGGTATGCCGCCTCCCAGACCTGAAGTAGTCCGCCGTGATGGCTGGTAGGAAGAGATTTCAGTAGAGCATAGGATAGCTGTGGTGTTCGCAAAGAAAGATGGTTGCGAGCCCCCGCAACCAAATCTGACGCTACGCTATCCTACAGTAGGCCAAAACTAAGATCCAGTACGCCAAAACGCTACGATCATCCACGCTAAATCTGCCTCACAAAACACAAATTCCAAAATCATCAGGTGCAAAGCGAGGGCTGTCCGCCCTATGACGCATCGCAGACATAAGTACCGAACGCGCCGTCAGAGATCGGTTTGATTTCGCTGTCGCTGATGGCCGTGCCTATAATTACAAGGCGGTGAAAAGGCTGCGACACTATCTCGGCCAGCTTCATGAACGACAGGTCAGCTACCATTATGTCGGCACACTCTGCATGGACAGCTTGATTTTCACCTCAGCTGAGCGGACACTGCTTGCCGACATCAATAAGCTGCGCAGTAAAATCTGGAAAAGCTATCCCAACTGCATCATGCCCGTGGTAAAGCTATCTGATTATGCTGCTTCCTGCAAAAGTGTAGCAAAGACCTCGGCTGGTGTCTTAAATCCAAGACACTTGCGCGGCGTTGCATTGAGATTATGGGCGAAGGCAGTCAACTGCGCCTGGCTGACCTGCGTCAGATCCGTATTGCTGGGTAAATACCGTCGGATGCGCTTGTTGATGTTCTCAATAGCGCCTTTCTGTCATGGTGAATTGGGATCACAAAACCAGCTTTTAGCTCCGATTCCATCTTCCAAAGCCTGATAAGCCATAAACTCGGAACCACGATCAAAGGTAAAACTGCGGCGTGCGTTATAAGGCAGTGCGGCGAAGGTCTGAATGATTTTGTTCATGATAGGCTTTGAGTGCCGACTGCTGTTTTTAATGATGACGCAATAACGGCTATTGCGTTCAACAAGCGTCATGACATTGGCTTCCCCAAGGTCACGTTCAAAGATAATCAAATCACCTCCCCAGTTACCGAATTGCAGACGATTGCCAATAAAATCAGGACGTTGATGAATACGAAATGCTTCTGGAATGCGGGAACCGCCTGATCGTCTGGTACCGCGCGGGCAGCGTTTTGTTCGCATCTCAGCGAGGTGTTCATACAGCTTCAGCGCGTATTCTTCCTTTGAATAGATGAAACGATACATTGTTTCTGCACACAGACGTATTGCGCTCAAATCATGACTAACCCGTCGGCCGCAGATCTGTTCCGGCGACCAGCCATCACTAAGGTGATCGATCACGGACTTCCATAGCTCATCATACCGGATGAGCTTGCGTTGCTTCGAACGCCGCTCGCGGCATTTCTGGTCAGCAATCGTAAAGTAATAGCCATTTAAATCCTTAATCTCATCATCGTTAAACTGATTGCGTTCCAGTTCACGAAAAATCGTCGAGCGATGCCTTCCAAGCTTCTCAGCAATAACGTCAGCGGAAAGCTTTGCAGTGCGCCAGCGTGCTATTCTGCGACGCTCATCCAAATCAATTTGCGAATAGGTGCGGTACGCTCTTCGAGCGTAAATTGGCGGGGAGACGAACTTCTTCAAAACTGCCGGAGCTAAAGAACTCGTCATGGCGAAGCCGTTGGTGTCGGCCGGCATGGTGGCCAACACGCTGCAGGTGGCGCCGCAGGCGGCGTAGCGGTTTGTTTTGGATCTCGGCCTCAGGGAGATGTCGGGCAGAGGGAGGTTTCGGACGTGGGGAATTTTACAGGCAGCTAAGGAGAGGGCGGAGCTTGATACAAAGCTCGCCTCAGCGTTTGGCGGATGAACACCCTCCGGTGAGGTCCGCGCGACGCATCATGGGACTATAGCGTTGCCGTGAGAAAGCGTCTGGAAGGTTGAAGATGCGTGAGGGTGTCCCTTCGGTCGGGGCCGCTCATTCGAGACAAAGCTGAGAAGGCAGAAGACCCAAACAGAGGAAAGCGGGATCGGGGGACATTGTGGACCCTAACGGGCTGCCCTCTGACGGCGTTTTCGTCGTCAGCGTCACACTCCGCGAAAACCGAACGTCGGTGGGCCAGTTGCGTTTCATTCATGCCGGGCCGAGGCAATTCTCGACTTTTGATGCTGGCGGCGAATGAATCGGAAAGACATTCCGGCAGATAATCTGAGTTCGCTGGAGAATGGCCGTTATTATCCGCGAATGCCGGTATGATGTGTGACAAAACCTCTGATAAGATTGCGAACCATTAGAGGATTTGTAACATGCTCTCGGCGCAAGACTCGCAAAAAGCAAAGCTCAGAAGCCTGCTCGCTGCGCGCAGCATGATGCATGCGCATGAACTGCGCGAGGCTGGCATCAGCGCACAAACGATTGCGCGCGCCGTCGAGTGCGGTGAAATCGAGCGTATCTCGCGCGGCGTTTATCAGAAGCGTGACGCGGAAGTCCAAGAGAACCAGATCCTTGCTGAAGCCATCATGCGTGCGCCCAAAGGCGTGATCGCTCTGGTGTCGGCGCTCACCTTCCACGGACTGACCGACCAGATGCCGCGGCGCGTCTGGATAGCGATCGGGACGAGCGATTGGGCACCCGTGCAGTCCTATCCCCCGCTGCGTATGGTCCGCTTCACGGACCCCTATCTGCGACAGGGCATCGAACATCAAGTAATCGCCGGCATTGACGTTCCGGTCTATTCGATCCCGAAAACACTTGCTGACCTTTTCAGAAACCCCAAACTGGTGGACCGATCGGTTGCTGTCGAAGGCCTGCGTGCTGCTCTCCAGCAACGCAAGGCAACTCCAACCGTAATCGCCCAGGCCGCGAAGGCCGGTGGCGCCTGGAAGGTCATGCAACCCTATCTTGAGGCGCTCACCTTCAGTGGCTAAAGCACCAGCGAACACGGCGAAGTCGATCAAGGATCGGCTGCTCAATATCGCCCGCAAAGAAAGTCGGGCCTTCGACGTCTTGCTGGTGCGGTTCGCGCTCGAACGGCTGCTGTATCGCCTGTCAATCTCAGCGCATCGGGACTGCTTTGTCCTGAAAGGCGGCATGTTGGTGGCCGACGATAATCGGGTGACGCGGGATGCGGACTTTCTTGGACAGGGGGACGCAGACCCTGCACGCCTGATCGCCGACTTCCGGGAGATCATGGCGATTGAGAGCGGCGACGGACTCGCCTTCGACATCGATGCGCTCGCTGCAACAGTCATTCGGGAAGAAATGGAATATGGCGGCTTTCGTCTCAAGACTGCAGCCGATCTCGAAAGGACCCGCATCCCCATCACAATCGATATCGGCTTCGGAGACGCTATGGCCGATGCGACGCAGCGGCTCGACTATCCAAACCCTGCTAGATTTTCCCGTTCCGCAGGTTCGTTCCTATCCGCCTGCAACGGTGATCGCCGAGAAATTCCAGGCGATGCTGGCGCTTGGTGTTCTCAACGGGCGTATGAAAGACTATTACGACCTGTGGGCGATATCGCGCGCGATCGACATTCCCGCTGACGATCTGGATGCGGCCATCCGCGCGAAGTTTGAACGCTGCCGGACGCCGATCCCAAAGGAACGCCCACCAGGCCTGTCGGTCGAGATGTTTGGCGACGAAGGGAAGCAGCGGCAATGGCGTGCTTACGCCGCATCGCTCGAACTAGACGCTGTTTCGCTGGAATCGATCATTGAACGAGTTTGGGAGTTGGTCGGCCCGTCATGCGCGCGGATCGTAGCAAGAAGCGAGAATGAGGCATGACCGGGGGTCACGCCATCATTGACGTCCGGGAAGAGATCAATGATATCACCCAGCGCATGCTGACACTCACGCTGCGCAATCTCGAACGTAACCGTATCATTACACGCCACTATTTCCCTCAAATACCACCACGTGTTGAGTATGAGTTGACGGATATCGGCCGCGGAGCCTTGCACGCCCTGGAAGGATCCAACTTCTGGATCCGCGACAATCTGGATGTCATTAAGGCGCACCGACGCACTTACGATCAGGCGGCGTTGTGATCCAGTTTTCCTGGTTGGGATCAAAAGCTCAGACGCTGCCTCAGGCAAGCGGTGCCTGCCTGCGACCGCAGTCTGCATTTTCGATGACCGACCTGAGGCCCCGGCATAGGCATGCATGGGGCATTTAAACGCTCGTCAAAGTCGTGGTTGCAGCAAACATGAGAATGGCCGCAAAGGCGCGTATCCTCGAACGCAAATAGAAGTTGCAACGAACCAAGGGTTGTTTGGTCCCATAACCTTGTGGACTATGACGGTGATTGCCATGTCCCTTACCTTTAAAAGGGTCTGGATGTTCAAATGTCCCTCAAAAACCTCAGGTGTCGCTTTTGAGGATGCGGGATTTGCAAGCACTGGAAACAGTGAGGAGAAGCTTTGTTACGGTGAAATCAATGACGATGATCTATATATTTGATGAAGGTTGATGATGAGAGTTATTTAGAAATCATAATCAAGATCAGAGGATTTGAAGGGAGCGGTTTGATGCGGGAATATTTCGATATTCTCTTAGGAACGTGCACATAAATTCCGACAGTGAACGTATGAAAGCCGGCTGATAACAACAGTCTCTTGAGGCTATAGCGCTTGGATGGAGAACAGCCGCCGGCTCCATGACAGTCGGCGGCTGTTGCTTTCAAGAACTCAACGTCGTTTTCAAAACCGGTTATTTGTAAGCGGAAACCACGATTTCGATCAGCGTATCCCCACCCAAATCAGCAACGCCAACCGTTGCACGGGTTGGCAGCAGCGAAGGATCAATCCACTGCTTCCAGACCTTATCCATTTCAGGCTTCCTATTGAGATCCGTTACGAAGATGGTGGCTGCCAGAAGCTTGGTCTTGTCCGTGCCTGCCTGTGCCAGATAACTGTCGAGCTTGGTGAGGATGTCACGGGTCTGGCCGGCCATATCGAGGCTTTCATCATCACAGGTGGTTCCTCCGACATAGACAATGCCGTTGTGTTCAACGACGCGATGCATGATCGGCGTCTGAATGAAACGCTCAGCCATGGTTTAATCCTTTCAGATGGTTGGGGAATTTTCCGGCTGCTCGCCATTCACGGCGAAAACAGCATCGGGGGTTTGGGGGAGTGCTGCGATTTCGCCGAGCGGCACCGGTTTTACTGGAGCACGCAGACGATAGAAGCCGACTGTTTGAGGAGCACGGTTTTGCACCTCGGCCAGAATGTCCGTGACGGTGGAACTGCACATGCGACCCTGACAGGGTCCCATGCCGCAGCGGAACATGGTTTTAAGCTGGTTGGGGCCGGCGATCTTGCAGGCTGCAGCATCGCGAATTGCGCCTGCGGTCACTTCTTCGCAACGGCAGACAATCGTGTCTCTGTCCGCCGGTGCGCGAAATGCCTGTGAAGGCAGATAAAGCGCATCAATAAAGGATCGACCGCGTGCGACGCATCGCGCTTGCCCCTGCAGCTTTGCGATTTTTGACGCCAACGATGTTGCTCGTTGCGGAAAGATGTCCTGACAGGCCGCGAGCGCCGCAATCCGACCGCTCTGCTCAGCAACCAATGCACCGCCGATGCCGCTGCCGTCGCCCGCTATGAAGATGGCCGCAACAGACGAACGCCCGTTGCCGTCGAGTTGCGGTTGAAAGCATTTCTGACCGTCGTTCCAAACCAGGGCACAGCCGGAAGCATTGGCGAGAGTGTTATTGGGGATCACACCCTGATGCAGGAAGACGCTATCGACAGTAAGCCTGTGTGTCGTGCCTTTTGCCAAAAAGCAGATCGCTTCTGCTTCATTTTTTCCTTCAACACCAATATCTGTCACGCCCGAATAGACCGGCACCGACTTGCGCACCTTCAGAAGAAGTGAAAGACCCTTTAAGGCATAGGGCGAGAAGAGGAACGAGATCAGCCGCCAGCTGGCCTTGATATAGTTTGCTCGGGGCGTGGTATCGAGCAATGCTGACACCTTGGCACCAGCCTGCAAAAGTTGCGCGGCGAACATGTAGAGCAGCGGGCCTGTTCCCGCTAAAACCACACTTCCGGTGGGCAGGAGGCCGGAAGCCTTCAATGCTATCTGCGCTGCGCCAACGCTCATAACACCCGGCAAGGTCCAGCCCCTCAAAGGCATCGGGCGCTCCATGGCACCGGTCGCGAAGATGACGCGGCGCGCTTTAACAATCCCACTCTTGCCACCGACCGATACCCGCAGATCGATACTGTTGGAGCTGTCGCCCTCCTGTGGTTCCACACTCCAGACGAGGGCCTGCGGCACATAGCTGACACCGCTGGTGATGAATGCGTTCAGGAGATCTTTGCCTCTCCAGTAGTCAGTCCCGAGAAACGGCCTTCGGTCCGTGGTATTGTGTTCAATGCCACGGTAAATCTGCCCGCCGGCTGCGGGGTTTTCGTCGAACACAACCACGTTAGCGCCAACGGCGCTTGCCTCTGTGGCTGCCGACATGCCGGCCGGTCCCGCACCGACAATGGCGAGGTCGTAAAAAGCGTCGAGCTCATGAAGAGTGGAAATTCTCTTGAGCATTGGCGTCATGGTTCCACCTGGCGTGCACCGGTCTGGGAAGAAATGATCATTCCATTGGCCACAGGCGTCATGCACGCCTGACGGTTCTGAACACCATCAATGGTGACCAGACATTCAAAGCAGATACCCATTAGGCAATAGGGCGCGCGCGGCTGATCACCAACAACGCTGTTTCTGAGCCGGATGATGCCCTCTCCAAGCAACGCTGCGGCGACAGTTACATGAGAAGGCACCGTTAAGGTGCGCGCATCGAATGTGATCGTCACGGTTTCCTCTGGCGTCTCAGTTTTCAGGAACATTTTAGCAGACATGAAACCTCCGGCCGGAGAACACATCACCAGCAAGCTGTTTGACATCGGTTGCTATTTCCTGCGCCACGATCAGCGCGTGATTGGCTGCAAGCGTGACGCCGGAATGGCACATGACGGCGTAAGCACCGGGGTGGCTTTCGGATTGTTCGTAAATGGGCAGGCCGTCCGGTGTCTTGACCCGAAAGCCCGCCCAACTGCGAATGACATTGACCTTGGAAAGATGCGGGAATGTCCGCACTGCCCTGTTGGCCAGAACCGCGCTGATATCCTGATTGGTGGCGATCCGATCCGTGTGAGTTTCCTGACTGTCGCCGATCATCACACCGCCTTCATCGGCTTGGCGCAGCGTGGCCGCCGTGTAGGGGAAGAAAGGCGCGCATTTCTCCGTTACAAGAATTTGGCCTTTGCTGCGCAAGACCGGCGCTTTAAGACCGACACTCCCGGCGAGCTCTGCATTGCCGTTGCCCGCTGCCAGAATGACGCGCTCGGTAAAGACCTCGCCCCATGCGCCGCTTAAAAGAAAGCCGCCACCCTGCGGCGTAATGGAAGCGACTTCACAATGCGGTTCATAGCCAGCGCCGAGTTTGATCATGCCGATATGCAAGGCGCGAAACAGACGCAACGAATTTACATCACCGTCCATCGGCGAATAGATCGAGCCGATTACATCCCCCCCGATGGCGGGCAGCATTCTGGCCGTTTCCCGATGGTCGAGCACGACGTGTTCCGGGGCGTCATTGCCAAGTTCGCGCGCGACTGTCGCAACGTCTTCGGCACACATTTCAAGCTCACGCTCGGTGAGGCAAAAAGTGAAAGCGCCGGTCTGTTTGAGCGCTACATCAAGACCGGTGACATCTCGCAACTCCTCTGCAAATGTAGGCCACAGGCGCGCAGATTGCATGGTCCAACGGGCATAGTGTGGTGCGCCTACGCCTTTGCCCTGTACCCAGATGAGTGCGAAGTTGGCACGGGATGCGCGCAGGGACAGGTCTTCTCCGTCGAGAAGCATTGGTTGCAGACCGGATCGGGCGAGGCCCCAGGCGATGGTAGCGCCAACCAGTCCCGCTCCGATAATGACTATCTTCTGATCCGGCAATCTGCGCATTCGTAAATTCAATCTGCTGTCACAGTGTCGTCAGGGAAGGGCCTGACGGCGGTCAGGCCCGATTGCGTCGGCTCAGTTTTGTGGGCTCACATCCACTTTGAACCACTTTTCGGAAAGCTTTTTCACCGTGCCGTCAGCGATCGCTGCCTGAACGGCTGTATCGAAGCGACCTTTCAGGGCGGTATCGTCCTTGCGCAAGCCGACGCCGATCATGCCGAAGACCTTACCGGAAAAAAGCGGGCCGGCTAGCTTGGCACCCTTCAAGTCGTCCTTTTCGAGAGCCGCAGCAAGAACTGTGGCATTGGCGACAACCGCATCCACACGACCGCTGGTCAGGTCGAAATTGTGTTCCTCTGCGGTTTTATACTCACGGACATTTGTGCCATCCTTGAAATATTGCTCCATAAAGGCGGAAGCGGTTGTGGAACCTTGGACGCCGACGGTCTTGCCATTGATTTTCTTGGCGATTTCTTCGAGCACAGGCTTGGCCGCCTCAGAATCGACATTCAGCGGCTTGCCGCCTTCCGGCAGATCGGCGAGGTCGCTATCACCCATAACTGCAAAGGAATTGATGGCTGCCGCATAAGGCGACGAAAACGCGATCACCTCCTCACGCTTCGGCGTGATGCTCATGCCCGCCATGATAGCGTCGTACTTGCCGGCGGTCAGCGACGGAATGATGCCGTCCCAGTTCTGCGCGGTGATTTCGCATTTCACTTTCAGGCGCTCGCAAAGGTCTTTGGCGAGATCGATCTCGAAGCCTTCCAGCACGCCGTTGGGGCCAGAAAAATTCCACGGCGCATAAGCACCTTCAGTCGCGATGCGCACGACATCTTCGGCATGCGCTGTCGGGGCAACGGCGAGAACGCCGAGGACGGAAAGGACGAGTTTCAGTTTCATATGTTCACCTCTGTTAAAGAACTGATTGATCAGTTTCATATGTTTTGTTTGGAAATGAATTGCCGGAACCGCTCGCTTTTGGGGTTGGAAAAAACCTCGTCGGGCGTACCTTCTTCTTCAATCACACCCTGGCGTAGAAACACGACACGGCTGGAAACATCGCGGGCGAAGCCCATCTCGTGGGTTACAACCAGCATGGTGCGCCCCTCTGCCGCCAGATCGCGCATGACCTTTAACACCTCGGCCACCAGTTCGGGGTCGAGTGCGGAGGTCGGCTCGTCGAACAGCATGATCTTCGGACGCATCGCCAGCGCGCGGGCAATTGCTGCGCGTTGCTGTTGGCCGCCGGAAAGTTGCGCAGGATAGAAATTGCGCTTATCAGCTATGCCGACCCGCTCCAGCAGTGCTTCAGCTTCTGCAACGCACTCCGACCGATTTCGCTTCTGCACATGCACAGGCGCTTCGATCAGATTGTCGAGGATGGTCAGGTGCGACCACAGATTGAACGACTGGAACACCATCGTCGCCTGACCACGCAGCCGTTGAACCTGTTGTGTGTCAGTGGGACGAGGCGCTCGTCCTGGCTGCTGATCGAGCTTATACGTCTCTCCATGAATAGCCACGCTGCCCGCATCCGGCACTTCCAGCATATTGATGCAGCGCAGCAGTGTGGACTTGCCAGATCCTGATGCTCCCAGAATGGAGATGACTTCACCCTGATGGGCCTGCAAGGACACGGAATGCAGAACCTTGTGCGCGCCATAGCATTTTTCGAGGCTTTTGATTTCGACCGCAGGCGTTTCGAAATGTTGCATTATGCGTTTCCTCCGGCATGCACGATGCCAGGCTGTCGATGGGCCGCGGAAAGGCGGTATTCCAACAGTTTGAAGATTCTGGTGACCACGAAATTCAAGAGGAGATAGAGCGCGCCGGCGCAGATGAAGACTTCGACCGGCCGATAGGTGGCAGATATCAGCTTGGCCGCCAGCCCTGTCACTTCCATCATTGTGATGGTTGATGCCAGCGCCGTGGACTTCACCATCAAGATAACTTCATTCGAATAGGCGGGTAGCATCTGCCGCAGAGCCTGCGGTGCAAGAATGCGACGGATGAGTGTGAAGCCGCTCATGCCATAAGCGCGCGCCGCTTCGATCTGCCCTGTCGCGACCGACAGAACGCCGCCACGGATGATTTCGGCGCTGTAGGCGGCTGTATTGAGCGCCAGAGCTAGCACCGCGCACCAATAGGGTTCGCGTAGAAACGGCCAGAGAAAGCTCCTGCGCAATTCGGGAAACTGGCTGAGACCGTAATAGATGATGTAGAGCTGGACCAACAGTGGGGTGCCACGCAGTACGAAGATATAACCGCGCGCAATAAGGTCCAGGATCAGATTGCCCGACAGGCGCATCGTAGCCAGCAGGGTGGCCAGCACGGCACCGCTGACGACCGAAAACGCCATGAGTTGCAGCGTCAGCGGGATACCGCGACAGAGCTGGACGAAACTGTCGAACATGAATGGCAGGTCGAGAAAGCTCATACCGCCCTCCGGATGCCGCGCATCGCACGTTTTTCGGCGTTCCTGAACAGCAAGCCCGATGCGAAGGTGATCACGAGATAAAGCAGCCCGGCAGTCAGAAAGAAGGTAAATGGCTTGCGGGTTGATCCAGCGCCGATTTGCGCCTGACGCATCAGTTCAACCAGTCCGACCACCGAGATCAGTGCGGATTCCTTCAGGACAAGCTGCCAAACATTGCCGATGCCCGGAATGGCGAAGCGCGCCGCCTGCGGCACCATGATGCGGCGAAACAGCAGACCTGGCGGCATGCCATAGGCTTTGGCAGCTTCGATTTCGCCTTTAGGGAGTGCAAGCACTGCGCCGCGATACACTTCGGCCTGATAAGCGCCGGATACTACGCCGATGGCCAGTGCGCCGGTGACGAAAACGGGTGCACTGACGAAACCTTGTCCGCCAAAGAATGTACCAAGCTGGCTTAACAAAGCGCTGCTGCCAAAATAGAACAGGTAAATAATCAGTAGGTCCGGTATCCCGCGGAGCACGGTCGAATACCCATCAGCCGCTATCCTGAGAATACGCTGAGATGAAAAAGACGCAGCGGCGGCAATCATACCAAACACTGTGCCGGCGGCGAAGCCGCAGAATGCTACCGCGAGCGTCATGCCAGCGGCGCGGAGCATGTCGTGCCCCCAGCCATCCTGAGAAAAGCCCATTATTTCCAGATAGGCGCTAACCGCACTCAATTGCATTGTTCCCATTTTTATGTCCGCTGCTCTCATCGCGACGGTACGATTATGGGAAAGGTTTGACAGTGCGCCTCAATACAGTCAAATTCGAAATTAAGCCTAGAGCATAACCCAATATTATGGTGAAACATGAACCTGCGTCAGGTCGAAGCGTTCCGAACGGTCATGCTGACAGGAAAAATGACGGCTGCAGCGGAACTGATGTCGATCACGCAGCCCGCCGTGAGCCGCCTGATCCGCGACTTTGAGATCGATACCAAACTCAAGCTCTTTAACCGTCGCGGAAACCAGCTGATCCCCACGCAGGCAGCCATGACGCTGTTGCAAGAAGTGGAGCGGGCCTATGTCGGGATCAATCGGATCAGGAGTTTCGCCGACGAAATTAGTCGTCAGAACGCAGGCATGTTGCGTATCGCGGCCATGCCTGCACTCGCAAATGGGATCATGCCGCGCTTCCTTGCGCGCTTTCTCAAACCCCGTCCCAATATTCATGCTTCCCTAAACGGCATTTCCTCCGCGTTGGTTGTGGAGTCGGTTGCGTCAGGGCAGGCCGATATCGGCTTTGCAGACGGCCCGCTGGACAGACCCGGGTTCGATATCGAAACGCGTGTTATACCGGCAGTGGTTGCGGTCCCGGAAGGACACCGACTGGTAGACTATAGGGAGGTTTCTCCTGAGGATCTCGCCAATGAACGGATGATCACACTTGAACCGGGATCGCTTTTTGCTATGCGCGTTGAAGTTGCGCTGGCGCGCATCCCACGATCGGCCACCATTGAAACCCGCCTGTCACACACGGCGCTAACACTGGTTGCCGAAGGCGCCGGTATAACAATCATTGACCCGTCCTCTGCAACCGATTTTCGCGGGCGCGGTGTGGTGACACGGCCATTTAACAGCTTTGTTGATGCAGGGTTTCTTATCATTCGTCGGAGCAACCGCCCTGACAACAGCCTGGCTCAACGGTTTATCCACGAGTTCTGGGCCTATCATGAAATGCTACTGGCGCATGAATGAACGGTTCATGACGTAGGCGAGGGAGATTCGGCCAAGCGGCTTTGCGCTTTCATCTCGGACATCCGCACAGCTTTCTACATGTCAGAGCAGTCTTCAGCTCTCAGACCTGTCAAGGTTCTCGAAGGGATGGATGCTGGCAATCGAATGCAGTTGGCATCACGATGGAGTTAGCCGCAAGGAACACTGCCGTCGACCACCGCACGCGAATCTTGCCAACGTCATTGAATGCGCAATACGGATGAACAAATCGACTGGCAACGAGGCGCCTGCCAAACCAGCCGGCTGACAGTCCGCTATTGGCGATCAGGGGGGCATAAACCTTCCCTGGTCGGTTTGCATGGACTTTTTGGAAACGGTGCCTGCCTCTTGCCGATGGCACGAGCATTGGCGGATTTTGATGTGGTCCTTCCCGATGCCCGCGGCCATGGTGGAACGAGCTCGCCTGTGACAGGCTACCGATATACGGACCATGCAAGAGATGTTATCGAACTCATAAAATATTTGAAGCTAGATCGGCCGATCTTGATCGGCCATTCAATGGGCGGCATGACGGCTGCGCTCGCCGCTGCCGAGTTTGGTTCGTCGGTGAGGGCCGTTGTTCTCATAGATCCAACCTTCCTTGGCGCGCAGATGCAGCGTGAAGTCTACGAAAGTGGTGTTGGAGAAGAACATCAGCAGTTGCTCAAACGGCCGAGAGATAGCCTAATCAACAGAGCCCGCCAGAAAAGTCCAAACCGTTCGGTAGAAATGATCCGTTATCTTGTCGACGCTCGACTCCAGACCAGTATCAATGCCTGTGATATTCTCACTCCACCAAACCCGGATTGGCGCGAAGTGGCGCGGGCAATCAACGCGCCGACACTCCTTGTGACAGCTGAGCGTGGCATCGTCTCGCGCGAAGTGGCGCGAGAGTTACAGGGTCTCAACTTTTTGTTCCGCCATAAGCACGTTGCTAATATTGGCCACGGGCTGCCCTATGACGCGACTAAGATGCTGGGCTCAATCCTGACTTCATTTTTGGCTCAAGTGGCTGCCTTCGGGCCCGGCGTTGCGTCTACGGAATAACTGACGAGGACGTCTTAGCTGCCGGACTGCTTCGCGTCTTACTTCGGTCATTCAAATCTCAACTCGGAATTTCCAAAAACAGACGCGCGTCATACAGGAGAAATATACGCGAGTGCGTATAATTATATTTTACACGCAAATGGGTATAATAACCATTGTCGCTTGCGGTGCAGCCATCCTTTAGGCACGATAGCCAAAATGGCTCTTTTGGGTGATTTGCCTCTTGAAAGCCATGGCAGCGAAAGACGCCAAAAACGCCTTCGGCATGATGATCAATCTGGCGCGGGCCGAGCCTGTCAGACCGGCAGCAGCCTCCGTGCTTAAAGAGATGCTTGGTCAAACAACTATTTGGACACAGCGTGTTTTAAGCGGGTAGATTTGGCGTAATGCTGCGCGAAATATTGTGCCGGTGTCGTCCCAAGCGCCTTCTTGAACATCGTTATGAAGGCATTGACCGATTCATAACCGAGTTCGCCGGCAACAGCCTGGACGCTTGCACCACTTGCCAATTGCCGAAGCGCTAAAACCAGATGCAACTGCTGGCGCCAGCGGCCGAATGTCAGTCCGGTTTCCACAAGCATCAGACGCGCCAGTGATCGCTCGCTCATGGCGACCCGTTTCGCCCATTCACCCAGCGTGCTGCGATCTGCGGGATTGATGGTCAGGGCGGCCGCAATCGTTTTGATCTTGGCATGGCTGGAAACCGGTAGGTTGAAATGTTCGCGTGGCATCATTGCCAATTCATCAAGCACCACACGCGCAATTCGGGCAGCATGGCTATCCCAACGATAATCCGCATGCTCCTGTGCCAGCCGATGCACCATTTCCCGGATCATGGGAGAAATGGAAACGGTGCAGCATTGTTTTGGCAGAACGGCTGCATCAGGCTCGACAAACAGATAATTCAGCCTGGCATTCGCTGTCGCCTTCGCACTATGGGGTATCCGACCCGGTATCCAGACCCCGCAATTGGGAGGCACGATCCATATTTCTTTGTTTGTGGTGCAGGTAACCGCGCCATGCAGCGCAATAATCAGCTGGCCTTTGCGATGGCTATGGATCGGGACTTCCGCCTGGTAGTCGCAAAAGTCGAGCTCCCGCGCAATCGCTGGCAGATCACTGAGATCAGGGTCATAGGAAAGATTGGCGGGCTGCAAGCGATCCATCATTGGCAGGATTGAGATATTTTTTGTCAGGATAACGAATTTATTTAGCTTTGCAATGCAGCGATATTGCCGGCATGAACGCAGTTCCTCATTTTTACAAACGCTCTTTAGGCATCGGCGCCTCGTGGCGGTCGATGGTTGCGGGCTGCCTCCGCTCCCCCGCCATCAAGGCAGACGCAAAAGCGCTGGTCTTTTCGATCAAGAGTTTTGCTGCTGCAATGCTCGCCTATTACCTATCGCTGCGCATCGGGCTTTCCAAACCATCCTGGGCCATCGTCACCGTCTATATCGTCTCGCAAGCGTCTGCCGGCGCATCGCTTAGCCGCGGCCTTTATCGTCTGGTTGGAACGATGGTCGGGGCGATCGCCACTGTTCTGATTATTCCCAATTTCGTCGATGACCCGATTCTGTGCAGCATCGTTCTCGCCTGCTGGATCGGATTTTGCCTCTATCTGTCGCTTCTCGACAGGACGCCCCGTTCCTACGCCTTTGTGCTCGCCGGCTATACGGCGAGCCTCATCGGATTTCCCGGCCTGCTCGATCCCGGGGCGATATTTGATGTGGCCTTGATGCGTGTGCAGGAGATTTCTATTGGCATTCTCTGCGCCGTTCTCCTGCACCGCTTCATCGTGCCCATAAGTTCCGGTGAGCAGTTGACGGCTAAGCTCAAGACGACAGTAAAAGATGCGCGGCAGCTGGCGGTCGACGCGCTTGGCGGCAAGGCGGCAACAGACATTTCTCGCGACAGCAAGTGGCTTGCCGTCGATCTTCTTGTCCTGCAAGGACTGGCGGCGCATCTCCCTTACGATGCCGCACCTTTCAGGCTGGAGCGAAAGAAATTGCGGATCTTGCACGATCGCCTGGCGCGCCTGCTCCCGCTTTGCGCCGATATTGCAGACCGGCTTCATGCCTTGAAGGACGATGATGAACCCATAGCGGCTGAGCTGGCTGATCTGCTGCAGGAGATCGCGGGATGGATAGAGGCACCGGCTCTATCCAATCAGCATGATCCAGCGCGCGGCTTGATCGAAAAGGCTTCATCGCTGAAGCCATGCGCAGAATATGGACCTGCGTTGTCTGATCGGCGGATCGTCGCCAATCTCGCTGGTCATCTGGCTGAACTGGTCGCACTGCTGTCGGATTGCAATGGGCTCCAGCACAATCTCATGGGCGCTGGTCGCCTTTCTCACCTTCACGGACCGCACCTTGCCACAGGATACGCCTATCATCGCGACCGGTGGATGGCAGCACGGGCCGCCATCGGGGCGATGACGGCTATTCTGATCGGTTGCGCTTTCTGGATCTGGTCTGCATGGTCGGAAGGCGGCATGGCCCTTTCCATTGTTGGGGTATGCTGCACCTTGTTTGGAAATTTCGATGCACCGACTCCCTTCCTCATTCGATATATTAAAGGCTTGGTCTATGGGGTTGCCATCAGTCTTCTTTATAGTTTCGTTGTCTTGCCGCAGGTCGCCGATTTCAGCACGCTGATGGCCGTGCTTGCGCCTGCATTTCTGCTTGCCGGCTCACTGCAGGCGCGTCCACCCACCACTTTCATGGCACTGGGGATCACCCTGACCATTCCGATCCTCGGAGGCCTCAACCCAATCTATGACGCCGACTTTGCACAGTCGCTCAATGCGGTGCTTGCAGTGTTTGCTGCCACAGGCTTTGCAGTGATCAGCATGACACTGTTTCAAACGGTCGCCGCCGACCATGCCATCAAGCGGCTGCTTCAGATAAGCCGCCGGGATGTCCGTCGCAGGGCCTTGCGCCAGAAACCAGATGCCCGAGATAACTCTGCATCGAACTGGACCGGCTTGATGATCGACCGGACCGCTTTGCTGTTGCCGCGTATTCAAGGGGCAAAGAATTCCTATACCGATGTGCTCGACGACACGCTGCATCATCTTCGCATTGGCCATGCCGTGATGCAGATCGTCCAAGCGCGGGCAGAATTGCAGGGGGAAACCGCCGCCGCGATCACGGCGCTCCTGTCGGAGATCGCTCGATATTTCGATGGCAGGCATCGGTGCGACTGCAGGCAAGCCTTTGATCTGGAAGGGCAGATCGACGCGCTGATGGCGGCAAATGCCGAGCCCGGCGATGAAAAGCAGGCCCCGCTCATCGACCACCTCATTGATCTTCGCTTCGCCCTCGGGATCGGATTGAGGATGGAGGCCAGGCGATCATGATCACCGATTTCAACAGTGGCGGTGTCTTTTATCCCGGCCTCCTGGTCCTGGCGATTGCCGCGCTTGTCGTCACCATAGGCATTGTTCAGTTGCTGGCTACGATCGGTCTGTTGCGTGCGCTCGCCCATCGTCCACTCATCGAACTTGCAGTTTTCATCTTCATCTATGCTCTGCTCTTGCAGGCCTTAACCACTTCCGGTTCCTTTTCATGACATCCCTCCTATCCCTGTTCAGCCGTTATCTTATCACACTCTGCGTCGTTGCCCTTGCTGCGTTGGTCGCTTTTCATCTCTGGCAACGATACGAAAGCATGGCCTGGACGCGCAACGCGCGGGTGAGCGTGGATGTTGTACAGATTGCACCGGAAGTATCAGGCACAATCCGTTCGGTGTCCGTACACGACAATCAACATGTCCAGCGCGGTGATATCCTCTATGCAATCGACCCCGAGCGTTTTCGTCTCGCGGTGATCAATGCCGAAGCGGAGGCTGAGGCCAGACGTCAGGATATGCTGATAAGACAGGCAGCCGCCAAAAGACGAAGCAGACTGGGCAACATCGCCTCACAGGAGGTTATCGAGCAGGCAGCGGGCGAGGCGGCGCAGGCAGGCGCAGCCTATCAAGGTGCCAAGGCGGCCCTTGAACTTGCGAAACTCAATCTCGCGCGGACCATGATCCGATCTCCTGTCGAGGGTTATGTTACGAACCTTCGCTTGCGCGATGGCGGATATGTCAAGGCTGGCGAGACCAAGATAGCGATCATTGATTCAGCGAGCTTCTGGATTACCGGCTATTTTGAGGAGACCAGATTGAGGCGGATCCAAATCGGTCTTCCCGCACGCATGAAACTCATGGGGTTCGATCAGCCCGTGACAGGCCATGTCGAGAGCATTGGCCGGGGTATTGAAGACGATAATGGTGCGCCCGGTCACCTCGGGCTCCCCAATGTTGCGGCGACTTTCTCCTGGGTGCGCCTTGCGCAGCGCATTCCTGTTCATATTCATATCGATAAGGTCCCTGCCGGGGTGCTGCTTGTTGCAGGAATGAGCGCGCAGGTGGAAATCGCTGCATCAGAGGCTGACGGCTCCTCTTCCATCAAGCGTGACGAGTGAGCTTGATCAGGATGGTCTTGTGCGGCCTTTCCCGCTTGCCAATCAACAGGGGGATGTTGCTATCAACCCCAGGCACGCTAGACACGCAGCACCATGGATCCGCCTGCCAGCCCTGCGCCAACTGCGCTCAGAAGCAGGATTTCGCCTTGGGCAAAGTCACGATCACGGCGCGCAATGGAAAGCGAGAGCGGGATCGTGGCAGATGATGCATTGCCGTAGTCGCGGATCGTCTGCACCATTTTGTGGCGCGGGATGCCGAGATCGTTGCAAACAGCGTTGAACAATCGCGCATTGGCTTGATGCGGAATAAACCGGTCAACACGATCCACGCTCATCTCCGCGCAGGACAAGGCCTGCCGCGCGGTGCGGGTCATCAAAGCTGCAGCCCGCGCAAAGACTTCGCGACCATCTCGCATCGTCATCAGAAATGATTCCGCTTCAATTTCGCTCGAATAAGGTCGGTTGCTACCGCCCGCCGGGATATTGATCAGGTCATAGCCGCTCCCATCCGATACAAGATCGAGTGAAAGAAGTCCGCGCTGCGGATCATCGTCGGGGGCCAGCACCACCGCACCAGCCGCATCAGCAAACAGGGCTGAGGTGCTGCGATCATTGGGATTGATGCGGCGACTGAGGATGTTTGCCGCAACGATCAGGACGGGGCGGCCATGAAGCCTGACGAAGCCATCGGCGAGCGCCAGCGCATAGAGGAAGCCTGAGCAGGCGCCTGCCAGATCGATCGCACCCGATCTCGCAAGGCCAAGCCTGTGGCTCAGCAATGGCGCGGAGGGCGGCAGAACATGATCTGGCGTCGAGGTCGCGAGCAGCGTGAGCGCGATTTCCTGCGGCCGAATTCCAGCATCGTTGATCGCCATCCGACCAGCCCTTTCCGATAACTCGGTCAGCGTGTCATCGTCATCGGCCCAGTAACGGCTTCGAATACCAGTCCGTCGTTCGATCCAGCCGGCTTCAAGGCCCAGTCTTTGCTCGATTTCTGCACTGAAGACACATCGTTGCGGCACAGCATGGCCGAAGCCAGCGATGCGAGATGACCGGACAGGGCTCATCGCGCATCCTCCAGGACGATCGCTGCAACTTCATCCACAGCGTCATAGGCAAGACTAAGCTCGGCATCACTCATGCAATAGGGCGGCATCAGGTAGAGGACGTTGCCAAGCGGACGAATGAGGATCCCGCGATCGCGAAACAATTGGCGCATTCGGGGGCCTGCTTGCGAAAGATAGCCGTCGTCTTGCCCGGCAAGGTCGAGCGCGGCGAGCGTGCCGCGCTGACGGATATTGGCAAAGCGCGGATCGTTGGCGAAGCGGGCCAGATTGACCCGCTGCGCGGATTCCAGTGCGCCAATGCGCTCAAGCACCGGCTCGTTCTGCCAGATTGTGAGATTGGCAACGCCCGCCATGCAGGAAATCGGATTGGCTGTATAGGAACTGGAATGAAAGAATGTCTTGCGCCGATCCTCTGACAGATGCGCCTCATAGACCTTGCCCACACAAAGCGTGGCGGCAAGCGGCAAAGCGCCGCCGGTCAGACCTTTCGAAGTGCACAGGATATCCGGTGTGATGCCGGCGTGCTCACAAGCAAACATCGTTCCCGTTCGCCCCCATCCCGTCATCACCTCGTCAGCTATGAAAAGACACTGATACCGCTCGGCAATGTTCTTCAAGCCGGCAAGTGTCGCAGGGCCGTACATCTTCATGCCGCCGGAACCAAGCACCAGAGGCTCGATTAAAAGCGCCGCCACCCGCCCGCTGCGGCAGAGCTTCTCAAACTGATCCAGCGTCTGCTGTTCCAACCCGGCTTCCGGGAACGCAATGCGGTCAACGCCAAACAGCAGCGCTTCATAGGCGGCGTTGAAAACGCCTCGCTCACCCGCAGACATCGTACCGATCGTATCGCCGTGATAACCCGCTTCCATCACGACAATACGATCGCGGGGCTCGCCCCGATTGTGAAAATATCCAAGGGCCATCTTGATCGCCACCTCGACGCTGGTCGAGCCACTGTCCGAGTAAAAGACATGCGCGAGCCCCGGAGGAGCCACCGCGATCAGTCCCTCGGCTAGCCGTTCCGCTGCCTGGTGCGAGAATTCCGCAAAAATGATCTGGTCATAGCATTCGGTCGCGTCACGGATCGCCTGCATGATCGTGGGATGTCGATGGCCGTGGGTGATCACCCACCAGGATGAAATGGCATCGAGGATCTTGCTGCCGGCCTCATCGAGAAGATAGCAGCCATCGGTTGACACAATCCGTGTCATTGGCGGTTCAAGCGCATGCTGGGTAAACGGGTGCCATACAAGCGAACGCATCAAACAAGGCCTCCTCTCAAATGTGCCAGATCGAAATTCTCACAGAACGCAGCCCGCAGCGCTGCGGCATTGAGGTCAGGGAGCCAGGGCAACCGACCGAGTTCAGCCACGCAGCCCATCTTGGCGATCACCCGTTGTGTCTCGCGGTTCTCGTCGCCGATGAAGGCAATGCCAGCAACCGGGATGCCGCGATGCCGCAGCGCCTGCACCGACAGCAATGTATGGTTGATTGTGCCAAGCGAGGTCCGTGCGCAGAGGATGACCGGAATCTGCCAGTGGGCGAAGATATCGGCAAAAACCACCTCCTCGGTGATCGGGACAAGAAGCCCGCCTGCGCCTTCGATCACCAGTGGGCCACGCGTCTGGGGCGGTTCCAGTCGAGCCGGATCGATCTCGATACCGTCGCGGCCTGCGGAAAAATGGGGCGATGCGGGCGTCTGAAGACGATAGGCTTCCGGTAGGATCTGTTCTTGCTTGAGAGCGCCCAGTCGCAACACTGCAGCACTATCCGTCTCCTCTGTGAGACCCGACTGGATCGCCTTCCAGTAAGAGCCACCCAGGGCACCGGCAAGCGCTGCGGAAAAAACGGTTTTGCCAATGCCGGTATCGGTGCCGCTCACAACATAATGTGGGGTCATGGCATCACCGCCTTAAGATTTGATGCCAGTCGCTCGGTCATGGCGGCGATCTGCGCTTCATCAACATTCAGCGTGATGGAAATCCGCAGGCGTGCCGTGCCAATCGCAACCGTTGGCGGCCGGATCGCCCGAATGTCGAAGCCTTCTTCCTGCATAAGGCCGGCGATCCGCGATGCCCGGGCATTGTCACCAATCAGCACCGGTTGAATCTGCGAATAGCTGGGCGGGATTCCGAGCGTCGACGCCAATGTGTTGCCGGCATAACGGCATAGGACTTTCAGTCTGTCACGGCGCTCGGGCTCATCCCTTACGATCCGAAGCGCCGCGCGAACGCCCTCTGCAATCAAGGGAGAGGGCGCTGTCGAGTAGATGAAGCTGCGTGCATGGTTGACGAGATAGCCGGCCAGCGTCGCAGGCAGACAAAGCAGCGCACCGGAGACGCCGAGCGCCTTGCCGCAGCCATGCAGCGTGATCAGGTGGGCGGCGCCTTTTAACGAGGCAGCGAGCCCCGTCCTTCCGGGCCCAGGACGCCTGTGGCATGTGCCTCGTCGACCACGAGGAACCCGTCATGGCGGATGGCAAGCGCTAGCAGTTCGGCGAGTGGTGCACGGTCGCCATCCATCGAATAAAGGCTCTCAACTGCAAGCCATGGCGCCCCCTTGCCACCGCCCTTTCGCCAGCAGCGAATGGCTTGTTCGACCGCCTCGACATCATTGTGTGGCACCGCAACAGCGCGCGCCCGGCTGCCGAGAATGCCGTCATGCACGCTTGCATGGATCAAGGCGTCATAGACGATCAGATCGTCCTTTTGCGGCAAAGTGGAATAGAGCGCCACATTTGCGGCAAAGCCATTGCTGAAATAAAGGGCGGTTTCCGCACCAAAGAAGCGTGCTGCCTCGGCTTCCAGTGCCTCGTGCACACAGTGATTGCCCCGCAAAAGCCGAGAGCCGGCAGCGCCCTGCGGGATCCCATGATCGATTGCTGCTGTGATAGACGCCGCGATCTGCGGCGCTGACGCAAGGCCGAGATAGTCATTGGAGGTGAAATCAACGCCCCGCGTCTGGCTCAGGACACGAAGCCGCGACCGGCGCATGAGCCCGGCAAGTTTGGTCTGGTAGCGATCAAGTGCCGGAAAACTCACGCTGCTGCCTCCCGCTCCATGGGCTTTAATCCGAGCCGTTGCAGCAGCGCGCTATCGTGATCTTCGCCTGGATTGTCTGCGGTCAGCAGCGTCTCGCCGATAAAGATCGAATTGGCGCCGGCAAAGAAGCAGAGCGCCTGCAACTCATCGCTCATAGCGCTGCGTCCGGCCGACAGCCGAACAAAGGAGCGCGGCATCAAAATTCGTGCCAGCGCGATCATGCGCACGAAATCGACGGGCTCGATCGGTGCGGCATGCGCGAGTTTTGACCCAGGGATCGGGATCAGCCTATTGATCGGCACGCTTTCGGGCGGTGAGGGCAGATTGGCCAATGTCACCAACATCGAAATGCGGTCTTCAACCGTTTCACCCATGCCGAGAATGCCGCCGGCGCAAACCTTGATCCCGGCGTTGCGAACATGTTCGAGCGTTTGCAGCCTGTCGTCAAACCTACGGGTGGTGATGATCTGGGAGTAATAGCGTTCGGAGGTATCCAGATTGTGATTGTAGTAATCAAGTCCAGCATCAGCGAGCTGTACCGACTGTTCCTGCGTCAGCATACCTAGCGTCATGCAGGTTTCCATTCCAAGCGCCCTGACGCCTTCGACCATGGCGACCAGAACATCCATGTCCCGATCCTTTGGGCTGCGCCATGCGGCCCCCATGCAATAGCGTGTCGCGCCGCCATCGCGGGCTTCACGCGCTTGCGCCAGTACGCGCTCAACGGCCATCAGCTTTGAAGCCTTGAGACCTGTCGGATAATGCGCGGACTGGCTGCAATAGCCGCAATCTTCAGCGCAGCCGCCCGTCTTGATCGACAGAAGCCGGCTCAGCTGGATGGCATTGGGATCAAAGTTCGCGCGATGTACCTGCTGGGCGCGAAAGAGGAGATCATTGAAGGGTAAATTATAGATAAAACCTGCTTCCTGCATCGATGTCTCCATTGAGGCTACATCTGAATCCGGTGCCGTTTCGTTGTGATTGATCGCGGTTGTGGTCATGCAATGCTCCTTGCAGATGCAAATTTCGGTCCGAATCTTCCGTTAAAGGCAGGTTTCGCCATGCTGAGAACGGTTTGTCATCGCGCTTTTCAACCTTTCAATAGGATAGGAACTCGCAAGTTAAAAAAATAGATAAAAGCGAATCACTATAGATAAAGTGTATCCTATGATCGATTATCGCTGCAAGCTGGGCTCAGATGCGCAGTGGTTGGCGCAGGCAACCCCGCGAGACAGTAGCCGTGCGCAGGCAAGGCTGCGCGCTCCTATCTGCTCAACTATCTTGGGTGGATGGCACTGGTGTAAAATGATGCCAATGCGGAAATGCTACCATCGTCAGCGGGCAATTGCCGATCGGGTGGGGATCTGCAATCGTGCCCCGCGTTGGGCTTCCCAGCAAGTTTTTGGCGAAGCAGAGCCAGTCCTCTCGATGCGATGTGTCCGGCTTAATGAAATGACCTTCATCCTCAAGCCACAGATTTCGCGACGCATTATTGGTCTGACTTTGCCTGCTTGATCTCCGCGGAGCATGAATGCGGTCGATCACAAAACTGGTTTGTCTTCAAATATATTGATGCTGTGGCAACCGATAATCGGCTGCCCCAGCCAGCTCTCTATCAAGGGCTTAATCAAGCGGTGCTGCGTGGAGGTCTTGCGTGACGCTAGTGCTGCAGGTTTGAATGATTTTCGATTTCTGCTTTCACGCCTTTACCTTATGCCCGCCTGCCGCCGCTTGATTGACGGTAATTGCGATCATGTGAAGAATGTCATCGGCGCTACATCCGCGTGAGAGGTCGTTGGCGGGTTTTAAAAGACCCTGAAGCACGGGGCCGATGGCTTGTGCTCCGCCGATGCGCTGCGCAATTTTATAGCCTATATTGGCGGCTTCCAGATTAGGAAACACAAAGACATTTGCATTCCCTTTGAGCGGCGACTCCGGTGATTTCGCATGACTGATTGCTTCAACAAATGCAGTGTCGAATTGCAGCTCCCCATCGACACAAAGATCTGGTCTCCTTGCGCGCACAGTGTTGGTCGCCTGAATAACTTTTGATACGCGTTCATGTGCGGCGCTGCCACCAGTCGAAAACGAAAGCATCGCGACCGCCGGATCTTTCCCGGTTAGCTGTTCATAAGAGTCTGCTGACTGCATGGCGATATCGGCCAGTTGGCCGGAATCCGGCTCGACCACAAGGCCGCAATCCGCAAAAATGAAAGCCCCTTTTTTCTGATGGTACGATTGGCACAACAACATCAGAAAAAAACTCGAAACAAGCGATGCGCCTTCCGCTTTTCCGATAATCTGCAACGCGTGTCGGACAACATCGGCTGTGGTGGCAACTGCACCGGCGACAGTTCCATCCGCGTCGCCCTCGCGCACCATCATGGCTGCAAAACCAAGCGGAGTTTTCACTATTTTCAAGGCCTGCTCTTCCGTCATGCCCTTGGCGTGCCGTAATTGATGAAGCTTATCGGCATAATCCGCGTATTTATCAG
>Ga0256786_1000336_pt1 | contig 25730 bp, 17 predicted proteins | sample MC6MC0937MT_FD_186053 | JGI IMG/M metagenome (GOLD analysis project Ga0256786, IMG submission 186053) | Metatranscriptome of enriched soil aggregate microbial communities from Iowa State University, Ames, United States - MC6-MC0937-MT... | ecosystem: Environmental > Terrestrial > Soil >...
ATTCAGCTCCAAACGGAACACGAAGAGTTAAAAATTAATGATATACTTTTTGGCGATGTATATCTAGCATCTGGACAGTCCAATATGGCATTTGAGCTAAAAAATGCACGCGGAGGAGACAGTATAATCCAAATAAATGCACCAAAAGTAAGGTTGTTTAAAAATAACAATTTGGTTCAGACAAATCCGATATCCTGGGACCTAAATACGCTTGAAAAGATTAATAAACTAGAGTTTTTCAATGGAAACTGGACTTTACCAACCCAAGAAAATAAGGCAAATTTCTCTGCAATAGCTTATGCTTTTGCACTCGAAGTATCTTCTAGAACCAATATTCCAATTGGCATCGTCGAACTGGATGTCCCTGGATCCAATACCGAATCATGGATAGACCGTACAACATTAGAACAAAATAATCTATTAGCAAGCTACATCCATAGTTGGAGGAAATCAGATTTTATACAGGATTTTTGCCGCACTAGATCTGATCAAAATCTGGCACTGTCTTCCGCAAAATATCAACGTCACCCTTACGGCCCCGCGTACAATTTTGAAGCCGGGATATCGCATTGGGTAAATACGCAATTCACAGCTGTTTTATGGTACCAAGGAGAAAGTAATGCCCATAACATTGAACTGCATGAGCTATTATTCAAAACACTCACCAGTTCATGGCGTCAAAATTTTAAGCAAGACCTTCCTTTCTATTATGTGCAATTATCAAGTATTGAACGTCCTTCATGGCCGAGATTCAGAGACAGTCAGCGCAAATTGAATACAGAACTTGAAAACACCTTTATGGCTGTTTCATCAGATGTCGGTGATCTTTCGGATGTCCATCCTAAAAATAAGATCATTATCGGAAACCGATTGGCGAATCTAGCCCTTGCTCACGAATACAAATTCAAAATCAATGCAGATTATCCAACATTCGACCACTATACCATAAAAAACAATATGATCAAGGTCTATTTTAAAAACTGTAAATCACTTAAAACAAACAATAATCAACCTTTACAGGGATTTACCCTGATCGATGAAAAAGGATATACCTTGCAGCCTGGAAAAATATCAATTCAAAAAAATTGTGTATCGATTGATTTGCCAAGCGATAAAATCATAACTGAAATCCGATACGCATATTCACCCTATAGCACCGCAAATTTGCAAAATGAGGCAGAAGTACCAGCTTCAACATGCAGTTTTAAAATTGACTAAAAACGATGTATACTTTAACACAACTCGAAGAACTCGAAAAATTTTATAAAACACAGCTTCTAGAAGATACTGTTCCATTTTGGTTCCCAAAATCATTTGACCATGAAGACGGTGGATTTTTACTCATGCGCGATCAGGACGGAAGTTTAATTGATGATGACAAAGCAGTTTGGATTCAGGGACGAGCAACCTGGTTACTGGCAACACTCTACAACACAGTAGAACCCAAACAAGAATGGTTAGATGGGGCTAAGTTAGGCTATGATTTTATCCAAAAACATTGCTTTGATACTGACGGACAAATGTTTTTCCATGTCACTAAAAATGGTCAAGCGATCCGTAAAAGAAGATATTATTTTTCAGAGACTTTTGCCGTTATTGCCTTTGCTGCCTATGCAAAGGCCTCAGGCAGTCAAGAAGCTGCGGAACAAGCTCGTGCTATTTTTGGGAAATGCATCCAATATGCTTCCGGAGAAATCAAATTAGCTCCTAAGTTTACAGACACAAGGCCTTCAAAAGGTATCGGAACGCCGATGATCATGATCAATACGGCACAGCAGCTACGTGACACAATCGGTGACCCTCGCTGTGATGAAGCCATTTCCACTTGGATCAAAGAAATTGAAACCAATTTCGTAAAGCATGACCTCAAGGTAGTCATGGAGCAAGTATCACCGAAAGGAGAAATCATCGATCATATAGATGGCAGAACCTTAAATCCCGGCCATGCCATAGAAGGAGCTTGGTTTATTCTGCATGAAGCGCAATACCGCAACAACGATCCAAAGCTAATCGAGTTAGGCTGTCAGATGCTCGACTATATGTGGGAAAGGGGTTGGGATAAAGAATTTGGTGGTATTTTATATTTTAGAGATTTATATAATAAACCTGTACAAGAATATTGGCAGGACATGAAATTCTGGTGGCCTCAAAACGAAACTATCATTGCCACGCTGCTCGCGTATTTATTGACAGGAAACGAAAAGTATGCCGAGATGCATCAAAAAATACATCAGTACGGCTATGAAAAATTTCACGATCAGAAGCATGGCGAATGGTTTGGATATCTCCATCGGGATGGTTCAATTGCACAGACTGCGAAAGGAAATCTATTCAAAGGACCATTCCACCTTCCACGTCAGGAATGGTATTGTTGGACAATTCTTAAAAACTTCTTAAAAGATAAAAATGAATCTTAAGCTCAAATACCTTAGCATTTTACTTGTTAGCATCAGTTTTTTTTCAATTTCGTCTGCACAAGAAAACTTAATTCCATTACCGATCAACATGGAATTGGGGGAAGGTATGCTTGATCTGAAGAAGGGGATTGTTGTAAATGAAAATAATACAGCACTAACGAATGAATATCAACTGGCCAACACCATTCTTGCAGATTGGAAAATAGGAACTAAAAAAGCTGGTCATAACAACAGTCTGCCGCTCCTAACACTTGAGCTATTAAGTGGTTTATCCGAAAATAAGGAAGCTTATCATTTGAAAATTGATGAGAAAGGAATCCACATAAAAGCACACAATAGTGCAGGCATTTATTACGGACTACAAACATTAAGACAATTTTCAATTCAACAGAAAAAGCTTTCATTTTGTGAGATCAATGACAAACCGGCATTCTCATGGCGGTCCTTTCTCGTTGATGTCGGACGTAATTATCAACCTCTTGCTATGCTGAAAGAGCAGGTTGATATCATGGCACGTTATAAATTAAATGTTTTACACTTTCATTTTACAGAAGATATCGCTTGGCGTTTAGCCAGCAAAAAATACCCGGATCTTACCGATCCATCTTACATTACCAGAGGTAAAGGTGAACATTATACAGAAAAAGAGTTCAAAGAACTAATAAATTATTGCAAACTACGCCATATCTTGCTTTTACCTGAAATTGATATGCCAGGACACAGTGATGCTTTCAAAAGATATTTTGGAGTAGGCATGCAAACGGACTCTGGTATGGTATATATTAAAGAGCTTTTAAAAGAATTCTCAGAAACCTATACCGATCTCCCCTATCTGCACATTGGAGGTGATGAAGTAAAAATCAGCAACAAAAACTTCATGCCTGAAATCACACAATACGTTGAAGAATTAGGTTATAAAACAATTGGCTGGGATCCGGGCAGTAACCTGATGCCACAGACCATTCGACAACTGTGGATGGGTGGTCCCAAAAAAATTCTAGAACAAGAGGACCATGTATTTATCGATTCCAAACATCTCTATATAAATCATATGGATCCTTTGGAAACTGTAACGACCTTATTTCATAGAAAAATTGGCGAACAAGATAAGGAACATAAAAATCTGATCGGAGCAACCTTGTGTTCATGGCCAGATCGTGCAGTAGCCGAACCTCAGGATATGTTTGTCCAAAGCGCCATATATCCCGCTCTTGTCACATTTGCAGAACGCAGTTGGCGAGGTGGTGGTATAGCTGGCTGGACATGTAATATTGTGCAAGAAAGTCTTCCTGCTTATCAGGAATTTAAAGCATTTGAAACTAGACTGCTCCATCATAAAAACAGCTATTTTACTGATAAACCATTTCCCTATGTCAAACAAATAGGATTAAAATGGGAACTGATCGGACCCTTTCAAAATGAGGGCAATCTTGCAAAAACATTTCCAATAGAAACGAAACCATTTGCACCTGATATAACAGTTACAAAAACAATAACGGGAGGTACCGTGATCCTGAGACATTGGTGGGCAGATATCATACCTGGTGCCCTTAATAATCCACAAGAGAACACAACTTGGTACGCACGTACCAAGATATGGAGTGAAAAAAGCGAGCACAAATTATTTTGGATCGGATTCAACAATCTATCCCGATCGTATGCAAGCAATACACCCCAATTACACACTTGGGATGATCTTGGAAGCCAAGTCTGGGTCAATAATAAAGCGATCGAACCGCCTATTTGGAAGCATGCCGGTGCAAAAGGAGATTTAGAGACTCCTCTAGTAGATGAAGGTTACACCTATAGAGCGCCAACAAAGATTTTATTGAAAAAAGGTTGGAATGAAATTTTAATCAAATTACCGATCAGCGATTTTAAAGGAACCGATTGGCAAAATCCAGTAAAATGGATGTTTACATTTATACAGAGTAATTAATAACCAAAACATTATATCATGCAAAAATTATTTTTAACGCTTTCTATCCTGCTATCATCGACGATGATCCAAGCACAAGAAACGACTGTTTTTAAATCGGGAGATGACGGTTACAAAAGTTACCGTATTCCAGCGATTGTCAAAGATAAAAGTAACAATCTGATTGCATTCTCCGAAGGCCGTGTTGAACATGCTGGAGACTACGGAAATGTCGATATCGTTTACAAAATCAGTTCTGACAATGGAAAAACATGGGGACCTCTGCAGATAGCTGTAGACCAAGATAAATTACAAGCGGGCAACCCCGCACCTATCGTTGATCTATTAGATCCACAATATCCAAAAGGACGAATTTTCTTATTCTACAATACAGGAAATAATCACGAAGGAGATGTCAGAAAAGGAAATGGAATTCGCGAATGCTGGTATATCACTTCTACAGATGGAGGAAAAACATGGGCTGCACCGACAAACATTACAACTGCAGTGCATCGTCCAAATCAACCCGCGTTCAATCCTAATTATACTTTTAAAGAGGATTGGAGAACCTACGCCAATACACCTGGTCATGCTTTACAATTTGATTCCGGAAAATATAAAGGCCGTATATACATTCCCGCAAACCATTCAGAAGGAGACCCAAAACCTGCAGGAAAAGATTATTTTGCACATAGTTATTATTCCGACGACCATGGTAAAACTTTCAAAATCGGAAATACAATAAGCTTTGAAGGTGGAAATGAAACGATGGCCGCACAGATCTCCGAAACAGGATTGTATATGAATACTAGAAACCAACAGGGAAATGTACGAAACCGTATTGTTTCTTATTCGAATGATGGTGGAGCAACATGGGATACCACTTTCTATGATAAAAACCTACCAGATCCTGTTAACCAAGGTTCTACCCTATCTTGGAAAAAAGGTAAAAATTATATTCTAGCTGTTTGCAATGCTGCCTCTCAAAAAGATAGAGATAATTTAACATTACGAATCAGTAAAGATCAAGGAAAGACCTGGTATTTTAACCACGTAGTGGCAAAAGCACCTGTAGGCTATAAAGATTCTTATGCCGCCTATTCAGATATTATTCTGATCAACAATAAGAAAATCGGCGTGCTTTATGAAAAGGATAATTACGAAACGATTGTTTTTGACACGGTGTCAATCAAATAGCAACCTGTTGCATCGAACTAAAAAAGTGTCTGAATCTTTAGATACAGACACTTTTTTACTACGTATCTCAAAATTTAAAACATGGGTACTTCAATCAATAAAACTTGAGCATCCGCTGTAGCACGCATATCGATTTCGTTTATTTCCCAAATTCCAACCGCATCTCTGCGATTTAACTTCTCTCCTGCTATTTCGATAGCCCCCTCTAAAACAAATACGTAAACACCATTTGCTTCACTATGCAATTGATAATTTACGGTATTATCCACCTCGATATCTGCTAAATTGAAATAAGCATCTTGATTAATAAAGACCGCTTGGGCATCTGCTGTATTGGGAGAAACGATCGTCGCAAACTTATTTTTTCGATCTAAATCCAAATATGACTTCTGATCATAACTTGGGGTCAACTGTCTTTCATTCGGGATAACCCAAATTTGAAGAAATTTAACAGGATCTACTTTACTACCATTAAATTCAGAATGCGTAACGCCAGTTCCTGCGGACATAATTTGCACATCACCAGTTTGGATATCACGACTGGTTCCCATGCTGTCTTGATGAGCCAAAACACCCGCTAACGGGATACTGACGATCTCCATATTATCATGGGGATGACGTCCAAAACCATTTCCTGCTTCAACAAAATCATCATTCAAAACACGTAATGCTCCGAAATTAACCTTATCCTGATCGAAATAATTTCCGAAACTAAAAGAGTGGGCACTTTTCAACCATCCAAAGTCAACATGACCACGTTTTTCTGATTTATGTATTATCTTTTGCATTTGATTATAATTATATGTTCAAACATACAAATAGCATACCAAGCTAGAAATCAATAAAATAATGGACTATTTAACATGACAGATTGACAAATCTGCTCCTAGAATTTCTTTAAAAGACGCAGGGAAAACTTCCGTACTCAAAATAATAAAGCATTATTTCAATTTATCCGGTGAAAAAGCATAAATAAGTGCTCTTGCTAATATTCGGTTTGGATCAATTAAGGTCATGCCATTATGATCATTTTCTGGAAGAGCAAGTGGCAGTTCAGTACATCCCAAGACAATAATTTCTGCTCCTCCTTTTTTTAACTCGTCCATGGCACTATGCAATTCCAGACGGACTTTGTTGGTCACAGGAGTTGACTGCGCTTTGATTCCATATTCCTTATCATATATAGCAGCATGTATCCGCTCTTGCCAATCTTCACTTGGTTCTACAATTTCGAATCCTTCTTTCAATAATAGGTCCCGATAAAGCCCGCTGTTACGCGTACCAGTGGTAGAAAGGATACCAACTTTTGCTTTTGGATATAACGCCTTCATGTAAGAAATCGTCTCTTTAACGAGATGCAGTATTTTAATCTTTTGGTTCGTTTTAGCTAATTCCTGTTCATAGACCCCATAAATTGGATCTGCATGAGCAGTATTACACGGAATACCGACAATAGTAACACCCGCACTTTCCATCTGTCGTGTGATTGCTGCTAAAGCTATAGCTGGATTAACAGTTGAATTTCCCTTTAAATATTCCGAGCGATCACCAATTAAGTTCGGAAATGAATAAAGCATAACAGGTAAATGTTCCTGATCTGATAGCGCTATAGTTTCCTCAATCATTTTTTTATACAAGTCAAGCCCTCCTAACGGACCAACACCTCCTATAATACCGATCATATTTCCTCCTTATCTAATCTAGCTCTCCCTTTCGCCATTCGTATGACCAAAAAGTTTGATTGTTTTCCAAAAATAATTCCATTAAATATTTCATAGCATCCATTCCCGAATCCGAATTATTAAATGCTACGACACTTTCTCCTGACTCCGGATAAACAATAAAAAAAGCTCTAAATCCAGGATTTGAACCTGTATGCCAGTATGCTATACCACGTTCATTCTTTTGAATACGCAAACCAAGTGCCAAAGGAACATGTCGATCTATCTCTTGAACATCAACATCATTATTTGCTAATGCACACTCTTTAAGCATTAATTTATGTGTTGATTTTTTTAAGCCTTTGCCTCTAACTAGAGCCGCCTGAATAAAGGTTGTGTAATCTAAAGGAGTGCTGTAAAGACTATAGGCAGCATTTGCCGGAAAATACGTTGCCAAACGATTACGTGGACTTATACTATCGTTATGTCCCCATGCTGTATTTGTCCTTAATTCTTCCTTCCAAACGATTTGAGACCGTTTCATTGCAAAAGGAATGAATACCTCTTCCTCAACCAAAGTCTGAAATGCTTTGCCAGTAAGATGCTCCAATACACGTTGAAGATAAAAAAAGCCTTCACCAGAATAAAGGTAATCTTCACCAGGAGTAAACTGTGTATGAAGTGGTGTCTTGTACCACGTCGCAGTTCCCACATCTCCTTCCCAATTCAATAGTCCGCTATGGTGCGTCAAAACCATTCTTGCCGTTATTTTATTTCCATCTTTCGTGTCTCTAAGTCGATCGTAATCAAAATATTCAGAAAGAGGTGTATCCAAATTAATCAAACCTCGATCGTAAAATCTAAAAAATACATACGCAGAAAGAACCTTAGTCAAAGAAGCAGCCTGAAATGTCGTTTCAGCATCAATAAGTGATTTTTTTCCAAATTTCTTGACACCGTATACATAGGAGTTAACTTTACCCTCTTTATCGACATGTACTACCGATAATCCAGGTACACCAATTTTGGAAGCAATTACCGCTATTTCATTTTGTTGAGCAAAACCCGATTTTACAATCATCAAAATAATAAAAAGAAGAAATTGCTTAATCCCGCATTGCTTTAGGTAATCGATCATAATTTAGTGCATTATATTTATTCATGATTTCAAGCGTTTGTTTGATCGGTAAGGCCGGTAAAAACGAGTTATTAGCACCTTTCATATCCGTTGCCATAAACATCGAATTTAGAATAGCCTCTTCTGTTGCTTCCCAGACCGCCATAAAGAGAGGAGACATCGCGTCATTTTTCAGTTCTGTCAAGCTCAGGATCTGCCCTTCACTTTCATGAGAAATACGATTGCCCGCATAAGTAGAAAAAGCAACTGAATAATCTCCACTGCCGTTAGAAGAAAAAGACCCCACATTTCCGAACGCTAAATAAGACCGTTTTGCTAAACGTTCTAGATTGCGCGCCGATAAAGGAGCGTCTGTCGCAATGATAATCATACAAGACCCATCCGCCTTATAATTATTTTTAGGATCTCGCATATAAAAATTATTCAACTCTCGTCCTACTGGCGCCCCGTTAATATCCAGTACTCCTCCAAAATTTGTTTGTACCAATACACCAACTGTATAGCCACCTTTAGATATTGGCAGTCTCCTGGAAGATGTCCCAATGCCGCCTTTAAATCCCAAACATTCCGTTCCAGTACCCGCACCGACATTACCTTCCTTAACCAGGCCAGAATGTGCATTTCGGATCGATTCAATAACATGTTCTGCTGTTACATGACGCCCTCTGATATCATTCAATCCACCGTCATTGGTTTCACCCACCATGGTATTTACAGACTTCACTTTTTCATTTCCCGTTTGAGCAAGAACATAGTCGATAACAGCATTAGCCACCAAAGGAGCGTTCAATGTATTGGTTAATAAAATTGGGGTTTCAATATTACCTAACTCCTTGATCTGAGAAAGTCCCATTGATTTCCCAAAACCATTTCCAACATATACCGCAGCTGGAACCTTATTTTGAAAAATATTTCCACCATGTGGAATAATAGCAGTTACCCCTGTCCGAATATCACTTCCTTCAATTAATGTTGTATGCCCAACTTTCACCCCCTGTACATCAGTAATTGCATTGTATCGACCTGTTTCCAAAATCCCAATCTGGATTCCAAAATCACGAACGCGTCCCCTTGCTTCTTGTGCATAAACAGCAACCGATGCAAATAAAAAACTAATGGCAATAATAGAACATTTTAATATCATGGTATATTGATCCTGTGGTTTATCTAGTTCTAAAATAGTACTTTTTTACCTGCATTTCATCAATTTTAGCCAAGAAACATCTAGCGATGATAAAAAATAGCGCCATAAAAAAAGCGACTTAATTTCTTAAGTCGCTTTCGTAGCCCGTAGGGGAATCGAACCCCTGTTTCTAGAATGAAAATCTAACGTCCTAACCCCTAGACGAACGGGCCATTTGGCATCTCCAATAGGATATTTCCCTGTTTGGAGATGCAAATATAGATATTTTTATTAATCTTCCAAAAAAGAATTGAAAAATTTTTTAAATCAAATCAAAACCGATGTCTCTGCGGAAATATTTACCATCGAAATAGATTCTTCCTGCATCAGCAGTTGCCTGTTGCAAAGCATCAAACAACGTATCTTGCAATGTCGTTACTGCGATAACACGACCTCCTGCAGTCACAACATTACCGTCTTGCATGCTGGTACCTGCGTGAAATACAATCGACTCTTTTACATTTTCAATATTTGAAATCACCTTACCAGACTCATAGTTTCCAGGATATCCTCCAGCAACCAGCATAACAGTTACTGCCGTTTTTGGAGTAACAGTATAAGAGCGTGTTTCTAGATTACCTTGAGCAACACCTTCTAATAAGTCAATTAAATCGGACTCAATACGTGGCAAAACAGATTCTGTTTCCGGATCACCCATACGCACATTATATTCGATCACTAATGGTTCGCCGTCAACATTCATCAAGCCAATGAAAATAAATCCTTTATATGGAATATTATCTTTCTTTAATCCTTCAACAGTTGGCTTGATAATACGCTCCTCAACCTTACTTATAAAAGCCTCATCAGCAAAAGGAACTGGAGATATTGATCCCATTCCCCCTGTATTTAAGCCAGTATCCCCTTCTCCAATACGCTTATAATCTTTAGCTGAAGGCAATACTTTGTACGAGTTACCATCTGTTAAAACAAAAACTGACAATTCAATACCTTTCAAAAACTCTTCTACAACAACAACATCACTCGCTGCACCAAATTTAGAATCAGCGATCATCGCCTTCAGTTCCAACTTGGCATCTTCCAATGTTTCACAGATCAGCACCCCTTTTCCAGCAGCTAAACCATCAGCTTTCAATACAATTGGTAACTTTTGAGTTTCCAGATATGCAAGACCTTCCTCCAAATTTGTTTTATCAAAAGAACGTGAAGCGGCAGTAGGAATACCATGACGGTCCATAAATTGCTTAGAAAAATCTTTCGATCCTTCTAGTTGCGCACCTTCTTGCTGTGGACCGATAACAGGTATATGTTTTAAATCGGCACGGTTCAAGAAATAATCATGAATACCTTTTACTAGAGGCTCCTCAGGGCCTACCAAAACCATGTTGACATCATTTTCAAGAACAAAACTTGCGATACCGTCAAAGTCAGTCACTTTTAATGCTACATTTTTACCATACGCACCTGTACCTGCATTTCCAGGAGCAATAAACAAATTTTGAAGACGCTTACTTTGCGAAAGTTTGTAGGCGAAGGCTGATTCACGACCGCCAGAACCAATGATTAGGATATTCATAGCACAAAGATATTTGTTTTAAGCTAATATTGATAGAAAATTTCGAATTGCATTGATATCAAATTCGAAACAACGGATTATTTAATAATTTTTCGTAATTTATTCCAAATTATTGACCCTCAATGTATGAATCTTAAGGCAAGCTTGTTTAGTTTATTATTCATAATTCCTTTTATGTCATTAGGACAAACGGATATCCGACAGTTCATCGATAAATTAGGAAATTATGCTGCAAGAAATCCAAAAGAAAAAATCCATGTTCATATGGACAAAGAAAGCTATTCCGCTGGTGAAAATATTTGGATGAAGCTTTACTGCACACTTACACCAGACAACCTCTTATCCGGAGTAAGCCAAGTTGCCTACATTGATTTAATATCTCCAGATAACAAAACAGTGAATACCTTAAAAATTCCCTTAACCGCTGGTTTAGGAATTGCTGATCTGACCTTATCAGACACGCTCATAGAAGGCTCCTATCGTATACGCGCTTATACACAATGGATGAGAAATGATAGTACAGCCTACTTCTTTGACAAAACAGTGCCCATCTATAACGGTCGTTCGGATAATATTATGACCGGTGATGAAATCATCTACGATGGAGAGAAAAAATACTATGCAATAAAACTAAAAACATTATCAGGAGTTCCCCTGCCAGAAATTAATATTAACTACAAAACCCATCTCAAGAATGGAAAACAAAGAGCATCACGCGAAAAAACAGATCAGCAGGGTCAGCTATTGATTGATCTTAAAGATATACCCGCAGGTGAAATCATCAATTTGTCTTTTAAATCAATAGACGGAATAATAATTCGTAAAACATTTACCGTTCCAGCAGATAAATCAAGTAACAGCCTGCAAATACTACCCGAATCAGGCAACATTATAAACCAACTACACACTAAAATAGGCTTTAAAGCTCTTAATAGTAAAGGACTGGGAGAAAAGTGCACCATTATCATTATGGACAGCAACAAGGAGAAGATAGTCGAGATGGAAACCAGTCCGCTCGGTATGGTCAGCTATCCTTTTGTTTTGGATGCAAAATTAAAATATACAGCCATAGCGACATTTACCGACGGCACTAAAACAGAAACACCTTTTCCGACAATCAGCATGTCAGGACTAAACATGAATGTGGGCAATCTTACTGAAGACAGGGTCTTTGTACAGGTTAATGCTAGCCCTGATCAAATCAATCAGCAAGAAATCTATCTTATCGCCCAATATAATGGAAACACCTTTCATGTTTCCAAGCAAAAATTGAATAAAAACGAAGTCCTTTTTTCCATCCCCAGACAAAATCTGCCTCAAGGAGTTATACAGTTATCCATATTGGATGCAACCCTAAAGCCTTTACTAGAACGAATGATTTTCAACTATCGGTCTGATAAGATTCTTCCTATCGAAGCAACCGCTGATAAACCCACTTATGGAACCCGTCAAAAAGTAAACATTAGCGTTTTAAGCGGAAACACCATAGACTCCATTCGGGTTGGTTCATTATCAGCATCAGTTGTTAATAGCAATAAAACCCAGATTGATACTCCCTATAGATCCAGCATATATACGTCCTTGCTCTTAAGTTCGGAAATAAATGGATTCATAGAAAACCCCAACTATTATTTTTCAGATAGTAAAGACATTAAAAAAAGTGATCTGGATAATCTGATGCTGATACAAGGGTGGAGAAAATTAGACTGGGCAAAAATAGATGAAGTATCTGATCCAAAATATAATTTTGAAAAAAATATATCCATATCAGGAACAATAAAAAAACTTGGTAGAAAAGCGGTTGTGCCAAAAGCAACAGTTACTCTGATCCCTACAACCAACATGACTGCCGCTATTGATACGCTAACAAACGAAGCTGGAAAATTTTCTTTTGATGACCTGTTATTTACCGACAGTATTAAATTCATTATGACGGCAAAATCCGATAAAGATAAAAATAGACTGGACATTGAGCTTGATGAAATCGAGGAACCAGCAACTGGTGTCAATAAAAATTTACCTGAAGTACTGAACAATATTAACACCAAATACTTAGGAAATATAAAAAATGCACAAGCCTACTTTGCACAGCTAGAAGCCGCTGGACTCAAACAGCGCTCCATACAACTCGAAGAAGTTAAAATTACTCGCACAGCAATAAAAAAGGCCGTTGCCAATTCAAGTAACTTAAATGGACCAGGCAATGCCGATCAAGTACTTACAGAAGAGGATCTGTCAAACTGCAGTACATTAGAACAATGTCTAGTCGGACGACTCACAGGTGTGATGTGGAGGAACGGTGTACCTTACAATACCCGAGGCAACGGACCTATGCAGGTTGTCCTCGACGGCATGTACATCGAAGGTGATCAGATCTCGATGTTAAGTGCCGCGGATGTAGGGAGTATTGAGGTCCTGAGAAACATTAATCATACTGCAATCTATGGTTCATATGGAGGCAATGGTTTAATTGTAATCACAACAAAAAGAGGCAATGGCGCTACAACTGCATTTAAACCAACAGGCATTCGTACCATTATACCGAAAGGCTTTAACCTGAGTCGAACATTTTATAAACCGAGCTATGAAGCAAAAGATGTATCAAAAATAGTTTCAGATTTAAGAACGACAATACACTGGGAACCCAACATCATTACCGATCAAGTTGGAAAAGCAAGCTTCGATTTTTATACTTCGGACGAAAAAGGTCCATATACAATAATTTTGGAAGGTATTGACTTCAATGGAAAGATAGGCAGGAAAGAAATTAATATAAATGTGGTTGAATAAATTTACAAGAACATAAATCTTATGAAATATCCATGTAGTACAAACTGCACAAACACCAATGAAAATACTTTGGATATTCCATATGGCCTTTTTAAAAAAAATAATTACATATGAAACATATACAAATCAAAACGGAAGACCGTATCGCGAACATATTTTTAGACCGAGGAAAATCCAATGCAATGGATACGGTGCTGCTTGAAGAACTAAATGCTTGTATACACGATTTAAAATCAGATGTGGCTATTGAAGGTGTTATCCTTCATGGCAAAGAAGGTTTTTTCAGCGCCGGTTTAGATCTGATCACATTATATGAATACAATGAAACCGAAATCAGAGCCTTCTGGTCACTCTTTTTCAAAACAACACGAGATCTGGCTTCGTTTCCAAAACCAATTGTATCCGCAATTTCCGGCCATAGCCCTGCAGGAGGATGTGTTATCGCAATCTGTTGTGATTATAGGATCATGGCAGAAGGAAATTTTATTATCGGCCTAAACGAAATTCCAGTTGGATTAATTGTACCAGAAAGTATATTTCACCTTTATAGCTTTTGGCTAGGGAAAGGGAATGCCTATCGCTTTTTACTTGAGGGAAAATTACTGTCACCACAAGAAGCCCTTACAGTAGGTCTTGTTGATGAAGTCGTGCCAGCAAATGCAATTCACACCGCCGCTTTACGCAAGATCAAATCAGTAACCCAGTTTGATAAAGAAACATGGAAAACCTGCAAATTGAACTTCAGAAAAGAACTTCTAGAAAACCTCGGCGCAAAAGAGGAAGAAACGATTGAAAAAATATTAGAGCAATGGTGGAAGCCCTCAACACGTAGTATTCTAAAAACAATCATACACAATTTAACGAACAAAACTAAATAAGTCAATTAATTTAAGATTAACGTACAACGTATTTGAATAAAGCAACCGTTGTTCTATTTTTGTAATTAACTCGGATTAATAAAAATCCGCTCAAGTAGATGATAATAACCATGGTGAAAAAAATATTGGGAGTCTGGCTCATTGCAGTTTTTCTTTTCAGCAGTTGCAATAGAACTGCTGAGAAAAAGGAAAGTCAACTGGATTCTATCGATACGATAGCAAAAGATACACTGACGATCCCATCAGATTTAACAGATACGATCCAAGAACAAACACCACAGGGCGAATCATTAGACGCGGCCATAATGAATATTATTCAAGCATTTAACAAACAGGATTCCAAGGCGTTAAACAATTATATTGAAAAAACGATCGGTTATTACACCATCTATAGACCTGGAGTGCAAGCCATCTATACACATGCTGTGGCTTTTGATTTCAATCATCCAATACCCGATTATTACCCTTATCCGCATACCAATTTCTTAGGAAAGGTTACGATAGGGCAATTGCCGGTATATGACTGCGGAAAAGAGGCCTGGAATAAAAAGGGGTTATTTTGTAATAACAAACAACATCCAACAGAACTATCGCATACCGCAAAATTCATGAACGAGATCTCGGATGCTAAAATATCAAATGCTGAGATTCAAAAACTAAAAGCTTTAGAAGCTAAAAGTTACCGCGTCATACTAACCGATAAAAACGCTCCACTTATCTTCCACATCACAAATAAAAATGGTAAGTGGATATTTACGGTACTTGATCGTGCTTATGGTGGATGTGATGCCTAACAATAACGATTTATTTCACATTAAAAGCATTACATTCCTAAAAAATATTTAATTTGACAGTTTAAATTCCCAATAACAATGAATAGTCTGGATCAGGAATTACAAGCAAAAGTCAACCAATGGCTTAGCTCAGAATACGATGAAGCAACAAGAGCTGCTTTACAAATTTTAATTGATAACAACGAAGTAACTGAACTAACAGATTCATTCTATAAAGATTTAGAATTTGGTACAGGAGGTTTACGTGGCATCATGGGTGTAGGATCCAATAGGATAAATAAGTATACCATCGGTAAAGCAACTCAGGGGTTGGCAAACTATCTAAAAAAGCAATTTCCAAATCAGGTCATTAAAGTAGCTGTAGCTTACGACAGCCGCAACAACTCGCAAAGCCTAGGAACGCTGGTGGCTGATGTATTTGCGGCAAATGGAATCCAAGTATATTTATTTAATGAACTGCGTCCAACACCTGTACTATCATTTGCAATCCGTCACTTTGGCTGCCAAAGTGGTGTCATGCTTACCGCCTCACATAATCCAAAAGAATATAATGGCTACAAGGCCTATTGGAACGACGGATGCCAATTAACAGCTCCGCACGATACAAATGTCATTACAGAAGTTAATGCTATCCATAGCGTTTCGCAAATATCATTTCAGCCAATTCCAGAAAATATTATACCTGTAGGAGATGAAATTGATGAAATTTACATTAATGAAAATAAAAAATTAAGTATCCACCCGGAGGCTGTAGAAGCTCAAAAAGATCTTAAAATCGTATTTTCTCCTATTCATGGAACAGGAATTACAATTGTTCCAAAATTATTGGAAGCGTGGGGATTTAACAATGTTTCCATTGTAGAAGAACAAGCCACTCCAGATGGTAATTTTCCAACAGTTATTTATCCTAATCCAGAAGAAGAAGATGCTATGGCATTGGCCAAAAGAAAAGGTGAAGAGCTGGATGCTGATCTCGTACTCGCAACAGATCCTGATGCTGATCGCGTTGGAATCGCAGTTAAAAACGATAAAGGTAGTTTTCAATTACTGAACGGTAACCAGATCGGTAGTCTACTTGTTTATTATGTATTAAGTTCTAAAAAAGAACAAAATCAACTTAATAACAATCCCTATGTTGTAAAAACAATCGTCACAACAAATCTTCAAGCTGAAATTGCCAACCATTTTAATGTACCTTACTATGAGACCTTAACTGGATTCAAATATATTGGCGAACTAATGACCAAATTAGGCGATTCAGCGACATATTTAGTTGGCGGAGAAGAAAGCTATGGTTACTTAGTCGGAAGTCTTGTGCGTGATAAGGATGCCCCAAATGCATGCGCATTCTTAGCAGAGATGACCGCCTACTACAAATCGAAAGGCAAATCTTTATATGAAGTTCTCCTTGACCTGTATCAAGAATTTGGATGCTACCAAGAAAAATTAGTTTCATTAACTAAAAAAGGTAAAGCTGGTGCAGAAGAAATCAAAGCAATGATGAGTAACCTGCGTGCCAATTTGCCTAAATCTTTAGGAGGCATAGCTGTTGTAGAAGTTTGTGATTATGAAAATTCGGTCGCCATAGATATAGCCACCGGTACTAAAACAGTCATTGATCTCCCGAAATCGGACGTCTTACAATTTATCACTGTAGATGGTGATGTTATTTCTGCGAGACCATCAGGAACAGAACCTAAAATAAAATTTTATTGTTCAGTAAAAGCACCATTAACAGCTAAATCGCACTATGAACAGCTCCAAAAAGAGTTAGCCACAAAAGTGGACCGGATGATGGCCGACATTATTTAATCGTACGAATGGAAAAGTGGAAATTACTATCATCAGAATATATCTCGAAAGCACCTTGGGCTACCTTACGAAGGGATACCTGCGAGTTGCCTAACGGCAGTATTAATGATCATTACTATGTGCTAGAATATCCAAACTGGGTCAATATGGTCGGTATAACGGAAGACAATAAGTTGATCGTCATCAAACAATATAGACACGCTGCCGGCGAGGTTATTCTTGAAATACCGGCAGGAACGATGGAAGAAGGAGAAGATCCACAATTTACAGCGGAGCGAGAAATGCTTGAAGAGACAGGTTATTCTTTTACCAAGATTGAAAAAATTGCGGAACTTTATGCCAACCCTGCTACAAGTAAAAATATTACACATACTTACCTCATGCAGGGAGGAAAGAAGATCCAGGAGCAAGACCTAGATGAAAGTGAGCAAATAGATGTTTATTTGATTTCTATCGAAGAAGCAAAAGAATTGCTGTTGCAAAATAAATTTGGTCAGGCACTTCAAAGTTCAGCCTTATTTTATGCCTTTCACAAATTGAAAATATTTTAAGCATATTTAAATTAAAATTTCATACAGACCAGTAACAAAAGGGTTATTTTGATATCAAAATAACCCTTTTGTTATAAATTGATCAAATATCATCTTCCCTCCCATTCCTTTTCTGCAGGCTATCATTTTTTGTACCTTTGTACCATGGTAAGAGAAATATTTGAAACCAAAAGAAAAGCACTGAAAATAAATCTGAATCCGGAGATTTACGGCACCTTTGCTGAAATTGGAGCGGGTCAAGAAGTTGCACGTAACTTTTTCAATGCAGGGGCGGCATCTGGAACAATCGCCAAAACAATGTCGGCTTACGACATGACTTTTAGCGATGCCATCTACGGAGAAGAAGAGGATGGCAGATATGTAAGCCGCACGCGCTTAACGAAAATGCTAAAACACGAATTCGATTTATTAACCAAGCGCTTACATGGTGAAAAATACTGTAACAAAAAGTTCTTCGCTTTTGCCGATACCGTTACTACGCTAAACTTTACAAAAACAAATGAACCTCATGGTTGGATTGGTGTCAGATTTCAACACGAAGTCGACGGCCCTACCAACGATATCATTATACACGTAAGACTGCTAGATAGCGACAACCAGCTACAACAAAAAGTATTAGGTATCATTGGAGTCAACCTCCTTTTCGCAGCCTATTATTATACCGATAACGTGCAGACGATGATTGAGTCATTAGTCGACAATCTATCTGTAGGCTCTGTAGAAATTGATCTTGTAAAAGTAACTGGCCCGTTGTTTGAAAATGTCAATGAAAGATTGATCAATTTATACCTCATTGCTAAAGGTTTTGCAAAGGCCGCAATCTTTAAACCAGATGGCAAAGCCGCACAGATAAAAGATTACCTTTACAAAAAGAATATCATTCTTCTAAGAACGAAATATAGACAAAAATCTCTTCCTAACTTTGATCTGTTCAATCTTGCTGTAGATCAATTTAAGAAAAACACAGGCGCAACATCAGAAAACACAGTAGTCCTGATAGAGGTATTAATGGGCAATGTACTTGAAGAGGATCATATCATTACGGATAAAGATCTCGAAGAATTTGCACACCGTGCCGAAGAGCTATGTTCAACAGGCAATAATATCATCGTCAGCAATTTCAGAAGAAATAATCATCTTGCTGAGTTTATCAATAATTTCAAACCAAAAAATATTGGTATTGCGACCAACGTTTCCAATTTAAGAAATATCTTTAATTCGGATAATTACAACAAGGAGCATTACACCAATGAACTTCTTTCCTATATTTCGGGAATGTTCAATAAGAATATCAAGCTATATGCATATCCATACTTATTGAAAAAAGAAAATAAGATTATCACCACAAAAAATATGGCCGTTTCTGAAGAAGCCAAACCATTATTTGATTTCTTAATTAAAAATGGCTACATCATAGACATTGAAAATTACGATATCAAATATGTTAAGACGGTATAGATGTCACAATAACAATAAAGAGCTCCAAAATTTGGAGCTCTTTATTGTTATAAGAACTTTTTATAGATCGAATATAATATCTTCAGATCATTTTCCTTCAGCGTAGCGACATTTGCATTCGTCTGGATGTAATGCTGTTTAAAAGCCTTAATAGCTGCATCCAAATTCTTTACATCGTAACCAATAATTCTCAAAGCCAGTTTTGGATTAAAATCAATTGGTGGAGTTTCCAGATATTCTTCATACCAGTAACCAAATCCCTTATCTGCTAATACCTTCCAGGGAAATCGTGATGGATCATTTTTACGAGTTGGAGCTAAGTCCATATGACCAATGAAGTTTGCTTGAGGGATGTTATATTTCACTTTAAGATACGAAAGTAACTCGGTCAGCGCATTAATCTGTGCATCTGTCCAAGGATCTGTTGTTCCATTATTATCTAATTCAATTCCAATAGAAGAAGAATTTAGATCCGTATCATTACCCCATTTACCAATTCCTGCATGATGTGCACGATAATAATCATTGACCATCTGCACCACTTTACCGGTACGGCTAACAACATAATGAGCACTTACACCCGCTTTTTCAGAATGAAAGGTACGTATGGTCTGTCCCAGTGAATCCTGAGCAGTATGATGAATCACAACATAGTTTGGTTTGCGAATCCCAAAGTTTATCGATGAGATCCATTCTTTTTCAACCGATAGCGGTAATTTACCGATAGCTTGGTTGATAACAGGACTTGTAGCATATTCTTTGGCAAGTAACTTTGCTTTTTTCTTATAGACTTTCTCAGTTGCGGCATACTTACCTGTCGAACAGGAAGCAAATAGCGCTGTCATCACTAAAAAAGTTATTGTTGATTTTACTTTCATTATTAATATAATTACTTCAGAAGCACTTCATCTCATTTATGCATGATAAATACGTATTCCAACATCTTGCCTTTCCGTCCAGTAAATATTCCGTCAGCAAGCTATTCACAAAAATGATATCATCATTATTGATGCTGCACAAAAAAGACAATCCGCGTCGTTAGTTAAGTCATGTAAACTTGAACTTGGATTTTCATTAAAACACAAAACAAACTTAGATAAATTTGTTTTATTTACAATTATAATTGCATCATATATAAGACATCTTCTTTCTTTTACCTTTTTTGAGATTCATCATTTAGCTATGACGATCCTCTCTCTGCTGCCGCTACAAATGAATTATATTTAATCTTACTTCCTCAAAAAGTTAAGGTATTGAACTGTCCACCATCCATCATGAGCAAGATCCTAAAGATGACATGCTCAATATTATCTTTTACAAAAAAAAGCCTTCATCTGTATTAGATGAAGGCTTTTTTATTTTATTATATTTTTGATTAAGCTTCTGCGTACTCTTCAATAGAAGGACATGAACAAATTAATGTTCTATCTCCTTGTGAATCGTTTACACGGCCAACAGAAGGCCAGAACTTACGATCTTTTAAATAAGCTAAAGGATACGCAGCTGTTTGGCGAGAATAAGATCTAGTCCATTCGTCAGCAGTTACAACAGATGCAGTATGAGGCGCATTTTTCAATACGTTATCAGCCTGATCTACATCACCCGCTTCAACCGCAGCAACTTCTTGACGAATAGCGATCAAAGCATCACAGAAACGATCTAATTCAGCTTTAGACTCAGACTCAGTAGGCTCAACCATCAAAGTACCCGCTACAGGGAAAGAAACTGTTGGAGCATGGAAACTATAATCCATCAAACGTTTTGCGATATCAGCAACTTCAACACCCACATTTTTATATGCACGGCAATCTAAGATCATCTCGTGTGCACAACGTCCATTTACACCAGAATATAATACTGGGTAGTGGTTTTCCAAACGAGCTTTAATATAATTTGCATTTAAAATTGCAGTTTTTGTAGCGTTCGTTAATCCATCTCCACCCATCATTGCGATATAAGCATGCGAGATAATTAAGATAGAAGCAGAACCAAATGGCGCCGCAGATACTGCAGTGATACCCTCTTGACCAGAAACTTCAACCACTTCGTGATTAGGTAAGAAAGGTACTAAGTGTGCTGCAACACCGATTGGACCCATACCAGGACCACCACCACCGTGAGGGATACAGAACGTTTTATGTAAGTTCAGGTGACAAACGTCAGCACCGATACGACCAGGGCTTGTTAAACCAACCTGCGCATTCATATTCGCTCCATCCATATAAACCTGTCCACCATTTGCATGGATAATTTCACAGATTTCAATAATAGGTTCTTCAAATACCCCATGCGTAGATGGATAAGTCACCATAAATGAATTTAAATTCGCGGCATGCTCTGCTGCTTTTACTTTTAAATCCTCAACATCAATGTTACCACGATCATCACATTTAACAACCACAACTTTCAATCCAGCCATAGAAGCGGAAGCAGGGTTTGTACCGTGAGCGGAAGCAGGAATTAAACAGATGTTACGGTTATGGTCTCCACGACTTTCATGGTAAGCACGAATAACCATTAAACCGGCATACTCTCCTTGAGCACCAGAGTTTGGTTGGAAACTCATCTTAGCAAAACCTGTAATTTCAGATAACCAATCATTCAACTCACCGATCAACTGCATATAACCAGAAGTTTGATCTGCAGGAGCGAATGGATGTAAACCGCCGAAGTTAGCCCATGTAACTGGAGTCATTTCAGCAGTAGCATTCAATTTCATTGTACATGATCCCAATGGAATCATAGAATGACATAATGATAAATCTTTTGCTTCCAAAGATTTGATGTAACGTAACATCTCACTCTCTGAGTGGTAGCTATTGAAAACTGGGTGTGTTAAGTAATCAGAAGTACGAACCAAATCAGCAGGAAGAGCTGATGTTAAAGATGCCTCGATAGATTCGAAATCAACATCAGCCAAATTTTTAGCTTTTACTTTAGCAAATACTTTTACAATCGTTAAAATGTCTTCATAAGTCGTTGACTCATCAATAGAGATCCCTACAACAGAACCTACATAATTGAAGTTCATTTCGTTATTTAAAGCCTCAGATTTTAATCCAGCAACTTCACCACCTAATTCAAAACGAACAGTATCAAAGTAGTTTTTGTTCAATTGCGTATAACCCAACTGTTGAACAGCTTGGTCTAACAATTGAGCCAAATCGTGAATACGGCTAGCAATATTCTTGATTCCCTGAGGACCATGATATACGGCATAGAATGACGCCATAATTGCTAATAAAGCCTGTGCAGTACAGATATTAGATGATGCTTTATCACGACGGATATGCTGCTCACGAGTCTGTAATGCCATACGCAATGCGTAATTGCCATTAGAATCTGTCGTAACACCGATAATACGGCCTGGAATATTACGCTTAAAAGCGTCTTTAGTTGCGAAAAAAGCAGCGTGAGGACCACCGAAACCCATTGGTACACCGAAACGTTGTGAATTACCAACAACAACATCAGCACCCCATTCTCCCGGAGGAGTTAATAACGTTAAACTCATTAAGTCTGCAGCGGCACAAACAGTAATGTTTTTGGCATGCGCAGCAGCAGTAAAAGCTTTATAATCTATAATTGAACCATCTGCAGTAGGATATTGAACAAATGCAGCGAATACATCATCCGTTAAACTGTCTTCAGAAATAGCTTCAATACGAAGTTCAATTCCAAAAGATAATGCACGAGTTCTTAATACATCGATCGTTTGTGGATAAGCATTTTCAGAAACCAAGAAAACATTAGCCGCTTTGTTTTTACGAGCCGAATAAAGCATAAACATACCTTCAGCAGCAGCAGTAGCTTCATCTAATAAAGACGCATTCGCGATCTCTAATCCTGTTAAATCACAAATAACCGTTTGAAAATTTAACAAAGCCTGAAGACGACCTTGTGCAATCTCTGCCTGATAAGGTGTATACTGTGTATACCATCCTGGATTCTCAAAGACGTTTCTTTGAATAACACCTGGTAAAATCACATCAAAATAACCTTGTCCGATATAAGACTTGAAAACTTTATTTTTTTCTGCAATTTGTTTTACCCTTTTCAAATAAGCGACTTCGCTTAAAGCAGCAGGCAATTGTAAAGCTTGTTTTGCACGAATCTGTGCAGGAACAGTTTGCTCAATAAGTTGGTCAAGCGAGTCAACGCCTAAAAATTCCAACATTTCTCTCGTTTCAACCGATCTTGGTCCGTTGTGACGATCTTCAAATTTTTCTTGAAAATGTATGTTACTCATGTGTGCAAAAAATTAGTGCCTTTCGCTAGATTCTTACCTTTTTTGGTTTTATTAAAAATAATAGCAAAACAGCTGCTTTTTGGATGTGCAAAGATACATTTTTTCAAGTCCTAAAAAAAGCAGATTATGTCTGTAAAAATAATTATTAGAATACCCATACAAAACAATCGTTTGCGATCTCATCTGCACACAAAATTTAAGCTCAATTTCATCATCTAGAACAAGATTCTATGTTACCCGACATAAATCCTGATAACAAGTGCTCGTTATGCACGATGTCAGTTCGCTTATCACCCATATCAAAATAAAATCATAAAAATGGGCCTTTTCTCATTTTGAAAAGACCCTCATATAAGTTGAAATATTAGAAAGAGTAACGTAAACCTAATTGAAATTGATATGGATTTCCAGAAGGGTTTACAACCCCTGTATTGTTAAGGTTATAATTAAACTGTTGCTTCGCCGCATCAAATGCAGGTAAAGCAGGATTTCCGTTCGCTGCTTTAACACCCAAAGAATACAACGCTTGATTCCCTAAAGATTCATTGATTCCCCAAGTTTTCTTAAATAAATTGGCAACGTTAAATAAATCCGCAGATACTTCCAAGGCATGAGATTTATATAGGTTAAACTTCTTTGCAATACGTAAATCAATTAGACCATAAAAACCATTAATTCCACCGTTTCGTTGAGCCATTGCTCCTTCATATTTTTTAATGTAATCCTTTAAACTCTGGCTCGCATTCGGGTTATTCAATAATGCCTGTAAACCATCAACCAGATTCGTCGGAGTCTTCGTGTTATTAGGATCAAAAATATACGCTAGATCATTATCACCTGCAACAAAATCGCCATTGATATTACCCCCCGCAAGCAAACTATAACGTGTTCCACCGATACCTGAATAACGTACGCCTACACTAACTCCATAAAAAGTAGGCAATGTTCCATAAATAACCACCTTATTACGGAATTGATTGTTCGAGTACGTCATATTGCTCAAATCTCTCGGATCATCTTTCACGGCCAAAGATAGTGTCGCAGTATTCGCCACATTACCATTGTAAGATGTGTTATCTTTTGCATCGTTCCATGTATAGCTTACCGAGATAGAACCATCCTTATAGTATTGGTAACTTGCGTCTAAAACCACTGCAAACTGATTCACCTTACCCTCCGAATTTAACTCCAGAACACGACCAAATTTATTAGATATACGTCCCTGCTTCCAGTCCGATTCTCCATTTACAATAGCCGATACCGGCACAAAAACTCCCCGGTTATCTTCATTCGCTAATCTAAAGAATGGATCCTTCACCATATTACGATCCACATACATATAATTATTACGGCCGAGGTTCATGTAGGCCGAAATTCCTGCTTTCAATTTTTCAGTAAAGAAATGCGTGTAAGAAGCATTTGCTTTATAGACTACGGGTATTTTAGCATCAGGTCCATAGGTATTAATAGTTGGGACTTGAAATTGTGCTAAAGTGGGAGTCGAAGAAGGATCTTTACGGTATTGTACAAAATCCGGGGTAGGTACATCATTTCCACGGACATCAACAGTAGCAAAGTGCTTACCGTCAAATGTTAGGTTATTGATCGTCATGTAATTGTTGATGTCCGATGCGAATATACCTGATCCGATTCGGAAGAAATCCTTATGTCCTTCATTCACATCCCATGTCATCTGAAAACGCGGTTGTATCACAAGAGACTTTAGTTTATGATCTGTACGTACACCAACCTCTTTCAATAGTTCTTCATTTAAAGGTGATGTCGGATAGTGACCGTAATCAAAACGTAAACCTGCAACCAAATCTAAACCTGCCGCCAACTTGGATTGCATCTGTCCATACAATCCAGCATTGAAGATCTTGCCAACGACAGTAGGATCCGAAACTAACGGCACCTCTCTATAAAAGTTATAAGCTTTCTTGTCTTGAAAATTTTGTAGTGCCGTTCTAGTATCACTGGCTCCAAAATGAAAACGGCCATTTACTTCACTTCCGTAAACAGAACTAGCATGCGTATACATCAGGTCAACACCGAATGTATAATTGATCTTATCCGTGTTATAATATAAATTATTGACTAACTGGAAGACATTATTTTTAAAAGATTCCTGTGCAAAACGATGTCCC
>Ga0256786_1000342_pt1 | contig 25481 bp, 23 predicted proteins | sample MC6MC0937MT_FD_186053 | JGI IMG/M metagenome (GOLD analysis project Ga0256786, IMG submission 186053) | Metatranscriptome of enriched soil aggregate microbial communities from Iowa State University, Ames, United States - MC6-MC0937-MT... | ecosystem: Environmental > Terrestrial > Soil >...
TATAGATAAAATTCAAGAATAAATTATATCAATTCATAGAGAAAAATTTATTGATTATATTTGGTTAAATTTTAGTTTTAAGATGATTAAAAAATCGCTCTTCGTTTTATCGTTTATTGTAAGTTCAATGATTGTTAATGCTCAGGAAACGATTCCTTTTCGATTAACCAAGCACAACAACATTATTGTAAAAACGTTGGTAAATGACAAAGATTCTCTTTATCTGATGTTTCAGATTGCGATGGAAGATTGCTCTGTTTCACCTGAAAGAAACCGGAATGCAGATCATATAAAATTCACCGATGAATTGAGTGACGGAAATACTGTGCAAATCGGGAACAAAAAATATGAAAACATACGGTTTTTTGACAATGAATTTTCCGGTCACGAATCCGATGGGAAAATCGGAACAGGAATTTTTAAAGATAAATATTTTAAAATCGATTATGATAATAATCAGTTTGTAAGTTATGAAAAAGAGCCAGATCTGAAAGATTATCGGGCAATGAATCTTTTTATGAAAAACGGACAATACTTTATTGAAGCTGATGTCGTCATCGAAGATAAACAGCAGGAAGCTTATTTTCTTTTACAGTCGGGTTATTCGGGTGGACTGATTTTTAGCAACCAGTTTTCTGATGATAATACATTAGATAAAAAACTGAAAATTACAGGTGAAAAATCATTAAAAAATTCCGCTGGTAAAACAATCACAACAAAACATGGAATCTTACCATTTTTTAAATTCGGAAATATTGTTCTGAAAAATGTTACAGCCGGATTTTTTACAGGAGAAATTAAAAATCAGAAGACCAATTATCTTGCTGCAGATGTGATGCGCAGATTCAACTGGATTTTTGATAAAGACAGAAAAACGGTTTATATAAAGAAGAGTAAATATTTTGATGAGCCATATTATAAAATTTTATAGATAAATTTTCAACTATCTTGTACTATCCTGCCCCATTAATTTTTACTATCTAATTTTTTTATACTTTTAAAAAGTTAGAAAATGATTAAAAAATTAGAATACAATTTATTAAGATTGATTCTAAAAATGCAATGCGCAATCGATTAACCATTTTCTGAATTATAAAAATTTAGAAATTAACCCAATGAATAATACCCATTCCGGAAACACTATTTCTTCTGCTTCAAAAAAGAAAAACTACGGTCTTCCTCTGATTCTTATTACAAGCTTATTTTTCTTTTGGGGATTTATCCATAATCTTGATCCGATCTTGATTAAACATTTGAGAAGTGCCTTTCAACTGAATCATTTTCAGGCATCATTAGTCGATTCGTCAGTTTTTGCAGCGTACTTCTTATTAGCAATTCCAGCAGGAATGATTATTCAGAAATATGGTTATAAAACCGGGATTTTGGTTGGGCTATTCTTTTTTGCGGCAGGTTGTTTTCTGTTTATTCCTGCAGCCAACACGATTAGTTACCCATTTTTTCTAGGAGCGCTTTTTGTTTTGTCTTGCGGATTGGCTATTCTGGAAACAGCTGCCAATCCATACATTACCATTTTAGGTCCACCGGAAAAAGCGACTCAAAGATTAAACTTTGCGCAATCTTTCAATGGTTTAGCAGCTTCCATTGCTCCAATTATTGGCGGAGTTTTTATCTTGGCTGAAGAACCAAAATCACAGGAAGAGCTTTCAACATTGAGTGAAGCAGCAAAATTGGCTTACATTCAGACAGAAACATCATTGGTAAAAGGACCTTACCTAATTTTAGGATTGATTCTTCTATTGGTTATGATTTTATTTCTATTCATCAAACTACCTGAAGTAAAAGAAAGTGAAGAGAAATCAACTAAAAGTTTCCTACAGGTTTTAGGCGTGAAAAATGTCGGTTGGGGCGTTTTGGCTCAATTCTTTTATATCGGCGCACAGATTTATGTTTTCAGCTTTCTTTTGGTTTTTGCAGAAGATGCGATCAATATGGCTGGACAGGAAGCAAAATATTATGCAGGAGTTGCAGGATTATTATTTATGACCGGACGTTTTGCCGGAACATTTTTCATGAAATATATTTCGCCTCAAAAACTTTTAAGAATTTACAGCGTTATGAGTATTATTCTCAGTATTTGGGTTATCGCAGGAACAGGAATTTCAACACTGTATGCATTGGTTGGAATGACATTTTTCATGTCTATTATGTTCCCAACCATATTCGCATTGGGAATTGAAGGCGCAGGTTCAGATACAAAACCTGCTTCAAGTTTATTAATTATGTCAATTGTCGGAGGCGCAATTATTCCGCCTATTGCAAGTAAAATCACAGATATTTCAGGAAATATTCATCTATCCTATATTGTCCCTCTATTCTGTTTTATCATCGTGTTTTTATTTTCATTACGATTTAGAAATAAAACATCTGTACAATAAATAAAGAATAAAAGTATTTGGTCTTTGCTAAGCGGAGCGCCTTCGAACGAAAAATATGCAGAACAATAGTAAAAAAAACTTTGCGCACTTAGCGTTTAAATGATATTAAAAAATGAGCAATTTAATTTTAAAAATAAATTCAAAAGACAATGTTTTAGTCGCTTTGCAGGATATTCCGGCAAATACTGAAATTATTTTTGAAGGAATCAAATACAAAACTTTAGAGGAAATTCCTGCCAAGCATAAATTCTTTATGAATAATATGAAAAACGGCGATGAGATTTTCATGTACGGTGTTTTGGTGGGTAAAGTTCAGTACGATTTGTCAGCCGGAACAAGGATGACAACCGACAATACAAAACACGCTGCCGAACCTTTTTATTACCGTGATGTCGATTATCATTGGACAAAACCTGATGTTTCAAAATTCATCAATAAAACTTTTAAAGGCTATCACCGTTCAAACGGCGATGTGGGAACAGCTAATTACTGGCTTTTTATTCCGACAGTTTTTTGTGAAAACCGAAATCTTGACATTATTAAAGAATCTCTTTACAATGAATTGGGTTATGCAGTTGATGAAAAGTATAAGAATTACACGCATCAATTGGTGGAAGCTATTTCGAAAGGAGAAAATATGGACGAGCTCGATTTTTCCACATCCAATATTCCTAAAAAAGAAAGAGTCTTTAAAAATGTGGACGGAATCAAGTTTCTAAACCATACAGGAGGTTGTGGTGGAACGAGGCAGGATGCGGATACTTTAAGCAAACTTTTAGCTTCGTATGCAGACCATCCTAATGTTGCAGGAGTAACATTGTTAAGTTTGGGTTGTCAACATCTTCAGATTGAAAATTTTAAGAAAGATTTATATAGTCGAAATCCAAATTTTGATAAACCTTTACTCGTTTTCGAACAGCAGAAAGCTGAAAGTGAAGAAATGATGATCAAAAAGGCCATTTTTGAAACCTTAAAAGGTCTTCTTGAAATTAATAAAATTGAACGGGAAGATGCACCTCTCAGCAAACTTTGTGTAGGCGTAAAATGTGGTGGAAGCGATGGTTTCAGCGGTATTTCAGCAAATCCAGCAGTGGGACATTTGGCAGATATTCTCTCCGTTTTGGGAGCGAAAGTTTTGCTGGCGGAATTCCCAGAATTATGTGGTGCTGAACAGGAATTAATCGACAGAGCGGTTGATCAGCCAACTGCCGAGAAATTCATTAAACTCATGACAGAATACGATGAATTGGCGCATGCCGTCGGTTCAGGATTTTACATGAATCCATCACCGGGAAATATCAAAGATGGTTTAATTACCGATGCTATCAAATCAGCAGGAGCCGCCAAAAAAGGAGGTTCATCCCCTGTTGTAGATGTTTTAGATTATACAGAACCTGCAACAAAACCGGGGTTAAGTCTCGTCTGTACGCCAGGAAATGATGTGGAAGCAACGACAGGAAAAGCAGCTTCAGGAGCAACTTTAATTTTATTTACAACTGGTTTGGGAACTCCGACAGGAAATCCCGTTTGTCCGGTGATTAAAGTGGCGACGAATACGGCTTTAGCGACGAGAATGTCGGATATTATCGATATTGATACGGGTGCAATTGTGCGGGGTGAAAAAACGATTCAAGAAATGGGGGAAGATATTTTAGACTTCTGTATTGAAGTGGCGAGTGGAAATATTATTCCTAAAGCTGTAGCGTTGAATCAGGATGATTTTATTCCCTGGAAAAGAGGGGTAAGTCTTTAAATAAGATTCCAAGTAAAAAGTAAAAAGAGCCAAGGTTGTGACAACTCGCTTAAGTTTGAAAACAAACAAATCTTTGAGATCTTAGTTAAGTGAAATCGAAGATTCGAAGTAGTCAAACGCCTTTGCGAACTTAAAAACAATTAGTAGTCAAAAAATCTTAGCGTACTTTACGTTAAAAAAATACAAAAAAATAATAAAATGTTTTCATTAAAAAATAAAAAAGCAGTCGTAACAGGCGGCGGAAGCGGAATCGGACAAGCCATTGCTGTCCAACTCGCAGCCAATGGTGTGGAAGTTCATATTATTGAAATCACAGAACAAAACGGACAGGAAACTCTGGGAAAAATACAATCTTCCGGGGGAAATGCAAAAGTTTATGCGTGTGATGTTTCAAAACAGAAAGATGTTTTGGCGGTTTTTGAAGAGATTGGAGCAATTAATATTCTTGTCAATAACGCTGGAATTGCCCACATCGGAAAAGCAGATACAACTTCTGAAGAGGATTTTGACAGGATTTATAATGTCAATATTAAAGGAGTTTACAATTGTTTGTTCGCTGCGATTCCGCAAATTAGAAAATCTGGTGGTGGTGTGATTATTAATATGGCATCGATTGCGGCTTTGGTAGGAATTCCTGACCGTTTTGCATACAGCACGGCGAAAGGCGCGGTAAAGGCAATGACGATGAGTGTTGCGAAAGATTATATCAGTGAAAATATCAGATGTAATTCGATTTCCCCGGCAAGAGTTCATACGCCTTTTGTTGATGGATTTTTAAAGAATAATTATCCTGATAAAATTGAAGAAATGTTTGAAAAATTGTCGAAAACCCAACCGATCGGAAGAATGGCGCAACCAGAGGAAGTTGCTTCTTTAGCACTGTATTTGTGCAGTGATGAAGCTTCATTTATTACAGGTGTAGATTATCCTATTGATGGTGGTTTTACGACTTTAAATAATTAAAAAATAACTTACAGATTATTTTCTTTAACGCAATGTTCCCAAAGATTATAAATAAAACTGGCAAAAAATCCGTTCGCAAGGGCACTTCGTTCAAAGTGCCTAGGCTGAGTGAAATAGAAGGTTCGACGTAGTCAAACGCCTTTGCGAACGAAAAATATGCAAAACATTATTAAAAAAAATCTTAGCGCTCTTTGCGTTTAAATTAAATATTCAAAGACAATAAAATTTAAAAATGAAATTAATAAAATTCGGAAAACCGGGACATGAAAAGCCGGGAGTCATTATTGGCGATAAAAGATATGATGTTTCGCATTTGGTGAAGGATTATGATGAAAAGTTTTTTTCCGGCGATGCTATCGAAAATCTAAAAGCAGAAATTCACACCCAAAATCTGCCTGAAGTTTCGCAGGAAGAAAGATTGGGAGCGCCTTTGGCAAGACCTTCAAAGATTATCTGTGTTGGTTTGAATTACAAAGATCACGCAGAAGAAACCAATGCGCCGATTCCGCAGGAACCGATTTTGTTTTTTAAGGCAACTTCAGCGATTGTGGGTCCGAATGATGATTTAATTATCCCTAAAAACAGCGTAAAAACCGACTGGGAGGTGGAATTGGCTGTTGTTATCGGGAAAAAAGCAAGTTATGTTTCTGAGGAAAATGCTTTGGAACATGTTGCCGGATATGTTTTGCACAACGATTACAGTGAAAGAGAATTTCAACTGGAAAGAAACGGGCAATGGGTAAAAGGGAAAAGTTGCGATACGTTTGCGCCGATTGGGCCTTTCATTGCGACTCCTGATGAAATTGAAGATGTTCACAACCTTCGTTTGTGGCTGAAAGTGAATGGAGAGATTTTGCAGGACGGAAATACATCCAATTTAATTTTCAATATCCCTTTTGTGGTGAGCTATATCAGTCAGTTTATGACCTTGCTTCCGGGCGATGTGATTACGACAGGAACGCCTGCAGGTGTAGGTTTGGGGCAAAAACCCGAGCCTTGGTATCTGAAACCGGGAGACGTTGTTGAATTGGGAATTGATGGTTTAGGAAGCAGTACACAGAAAGTAAAAGCATACGACGAATGAAAAAATTCTGTCTTGCTTTAGATCTCGTTGATGATCCTGAATTGATCGCTGAGTACGAAAAATACCATCAAAATGTCTGGCCGGAAGTGAAGCAAAGTATTTTGGATTCGGGAATTAACAATATGGAAATTTATCGTGCACAAAACCGTTTATTCATGATAATTGAGGCGAATGAAAGTTTTTCTTTTGAAGCTAAAAATGAAGCCGATAAAAACAATTCGAAAGTTCAGGAATGGGAAGAGCTGATGTGGAAATTTCAACAGCAATTGCCCAATTCAAAGTATGGAGAAAAGTGGCAGGTGATGGATAAAATGTTTTCATTGTAATTCATTTTTTTAAACCGCAAAAGTTTCAAAAGATAAAGTTTCAGAAAATAGAAGTTCAAAAGTTTACAAATGTAACCACTTTATCATAATGGTTTTGGTATCTTTTAATTTTCTAAACATCAGAAAATCTTTTTAGTGCTTTTGTGGTAAATATTTAACAAAATTTAATCAAATGATTATAGATTCTCACGTACATTTTTGGGAATTTGATCCGATTCGAGATGCCTGGATTACGGAAGAAATGTCTGCGATTAGAAGAGATTTTTCACCCGATGACTTTTCATTGTTTTTAAATGAAAATCAGATTAAAGGATGTATTGCGGTTCAGGCTGATCAAAGTGATGAAGAGACAAAGTTTCTGGTCAGTTTGGCTAAAGAAAACTCGTTCATCAAAGGAGTTGTGGGATGGATTGATTTAACTTCTGAGAAATTGGAAGAATCACTTCAAAACTATCAATCTGAAAAATTAATTAAAGGTTTTAGACATATTGCTGAAGGTGAAGAAACCTGTTTTTTATTACAAGAAAATGTTTTAGAAGGAATCTCAAAACTTCATCAATTTGATTATACTTTTGATATTTTATTAAGACAGGATCAGCTTTCTGACGCAGTAAAACTTTCGGAAATATTGCCCGATCAACCATTTATTCTGGATCATTGCGGAAAACCGGATTTGAAAACTAATGATCTAAAAGATTGGAAATCTAACATTTCCGAACTTGCCCAAAACCCCAATATATATTGCAAAGTTTCAGGACTTTTGACTCAGGGAAATTGGAATAGCATTGATGAAAAATCGATTTTTGAAACTTTGGATTTCATTTTCTTGCAATTTGGAATTAAACGTTTGGTTTTCGGAAGTGACTGGCCTGTGATGCTGTTGGGAGGAAATTATGCACTGTGGCTGAAAATAGTTTCAAAATATGTAAGTCAGTTTTCAAAGATAGAACAGGAACTTTTTTATTCTGGAAATGCAGTTAAATTTTACAAATTATAATTTTTTATTACCGCAAAAGTGACAAAAGATTAACACATAAGTTATTTTAAGTTTATCATTAGAGAGCTAATAAGAGTACATAAGTTTTAAAAACATTTCGTGTTCTTTGCTGAGTGAAATCGAAGATTCGACGTAGTCAAACGCCTTTGCGAACGAAAAATATGCAGAACAATATTAAAAAAATCTTTGCGCTCTTTGCGTTAAAAAAACATAATCCAAAATTATGAACTTAAATCTTAACCATAAAATAATCATCGTAAGCGGCGGTGCAAAAGGCATCGGAAACGCCATTGCAAAAATCTTAGCGGAAGAAAAAGCTTTCCCAATTATCATTGGAAGAAATGAAGAAGACAACAAAAAAGCCATTCAGGAAATCCAGGATCTTGGAGGAAAAGCTGATTTTATTACCGCCGAACTTTCCCAATCTGAAGAATGCAAAAAAGCTATTGAAGAAGTCGTAAAAAAATACGGAAAAATTGAAGGTATCGTTAATAATGCCGGTGTAAATGATGGTGTTGGTTTGGAGAATGGTTCGTATGAGAAATTCCTTGACTCTTATCATAAAAATGTGGTGCATTATTATCTTTTGGTCCATCATGCACTTCCCTATCTTAAGAAAAGCAAAGGTTCCATTTTAAATATCGGCAGCAAGACCGCCGAAACCGGACAGGGTGGAACTTCTGGTTATGCAGCTGCAAATGGGGCAAGAAATGCCTTAACAAGAGAATGGGCGGTTGAGCTTTTGCCTTACAGTATTCGTGTGAATGCCATTATTGTTGCTGAAGCATGGACTCCACTCTATCAATCGTGGATTTCGACTTTTGAAAATCCTGAAGAAAAACTAAAAAGTATTACATCAAAAATTCCTCTGGAAAACAGAATGACAACTTCAGAAGAAATTGCGAATATGGCTGCGTTTTTATTGTCTGAAAAATCTTCGCACACGACGGGACAGTTGATTCATGTGGATGGTGGATATGTGCATTTGGACAGGAGTTTAGGGTAATAAATCATTTTTAATTTTATTTAAGTTAAAAGAAATTTATAAATTTGTTTAAAACGAAAAGATGGAATCTGCTACATTAAAAAACATCAACAAAATTCTTAAAGACGCTCCAGAAAATATTTTGGAGAGAATTTTAGGTTATATTGAAGGAATTTTAGAAGAAGAAAATACTGATTTTAAACTTTCTGATGAGCAAAAAGAAAGTCTTCGTCAAATAAAAAAAAGATCCTACGAACAACATACGGAAATTGATACTTTTCTTAATGAAATGAGTTCAAAATATGGCATTTAAGATTATCATTTCTGATGAAGCAAAAGCAGATCTTGAACATTCCTATCTTTACTATAAAACAAAAGTCAATAAAAAAATCGCCGATAATTTTTTCAAAGATTTTAAATCTAGTTTAAATACTATTTCGAAGAATCCTTATTTTAAAATTTGGTTTGAAGATTTTCATGGAAAATTAATGAAGAAGTATCCTTTTCTGATATTTTACACTATTGATAAAAATGCTGGAATTATTGTCGTTTCAAGAGTTTTTCACACATCAAAAAATCCTGAAAAATATCCATAAAAAAAGCGGAAGAAAAATCTTCCGCTTCTACTTTATCTTAATCAAAAATTACATTGTTTCCATTTTGAAACTCATGCTTTCGATAACTTTTAGGATGGCTTCAACCGTATCCATTGATGTTAAACAAGGAACACCGTTTTCAACGCTCATTCTTCTGATCTGGAAACCGTCTCTTTCAGACTGTTTTCCTTTGGTCATCGTGTTGACAACATACTGAACTTTTCCTTTTTGAATTAAATCGATCAGATTGACATCTTCTTCGCCGATTTTGTATCCGATTTTGCATGGAATACCTTTTTCTTCGAAGAATTTTGCAGTACCTTCCGTTGCCCAGATTCTGAAACCAACTTCATGGAATCTTGCTGCTAAATCTGCCGCTTCCTGCTTGTGCTTATCAGCTACCGTAAACAAGATTGAACCGTGCATCGGAACTTTTCTTCCTGCCGCAACCAATCCTTTGTAAAGGGCTTTTTCCAAAGTTGTATCTTTACCCATAACCTCTCCTGTAGACTTCATTTCTGGACCTAAAGAGATGTCAACTTTTGTTAGTTTTGAGAAAGAGAACACAGGAACTTTTACGAAAACGCCTTCTTTATTTGGAACCAATCCGTTTTTGTATCCTAAATCTGTTAATTTCTGACCTAAAATTGCTTTTGTAGCCAAATTTGCCATCGGAACATCCGTGATTTTAGACAAGAAAGGTACTGTTCTGGATGAACGCGGATTTACTTCGATTACATATACATTTCCTTCGAAAAGAACGTACTGAATGTTCATTAAACCAATTACATTCAATCCTTTCGCTAATCTTTGAGTATAATCTACCAAAGTATCTACTTCACTTTGTGAAATATTTTGTGGAGGATACACTGCAATCGAGTCTCCGGAGTGCACTCCCGCTCTTTCGATGTGCTCCATAATTCCCGGAATGATTACCGTTTCACCGTCGCAGATCGCATCAACTTCAATTTCTTTTCCAACCATATATCTGTCGACCAAAACTGGGTGTTCCGGACTTGCGTCTACCGCAAATTCCATATAATGAGCCAATTCTGCTTCCGTATAAACAATTTCCATGGCTCTACCTCCCAAAACGTAGCTTGGACGAACCAATACCGGATAACCGATTTCGTTGGCAATTTTTATCGCTTCTTCTTTTGAAGTCGAAGTTTTTCCTAAAGGCTGAGGAATTCCCATTTCCTGAAGGGCTTTTTCGAACTTATCTCTGTTTTCAGCTCTGTCAAGATCTTCCAGAGAAGTTCCCAAAATTTGGACCCCATAGGAAGCTAATTTATCTGCTAAGTTGATGGCTGTTTGTCCACCAAACTGAACTACAACACCTTTTGGTTTCTCAAGATCGATGATGCTCATTACATCTTCTTCCGTCAACGGTTCGAAGTATAATTTATCTGAAATTGAGAAGTCTGTGGAAACTGTCTCAGGATTGTTATTGATGATAATTGCTTCATAACCCATTTCTTTGATTGCCCAAACCGAGTGAACTGTTGCGTAATCAAACTCAACGCCCTGCCCGATTCTGATTGGTCCGGAACCTAAAACAACAATTTTTTCTTTTTCTGTAACCACAGATTCGTTTTCCTCCTCGTAAGTTCCGTAAAAATAAGGCGTTTCGCTGACAAATTCAGCAGCACAGGTATCAACCATTTTGTAAACAGGTATTACTCCGTTTTCTTTTCTGAAATTATACACCTCACGCTGCGTAACTTCCCAAAGATGAGCGATATTTAAATCTGCAAAACCTAATTTTTTAGCCTGAATTAAAGTTTCTAAGTCAAATTTATTATCTGCGATAACTTTTTCGAAATCAATTAATTTCTTGATTTTCCAGATGAAAAACTTGTCTATTTTACTCCATTCTACAATTTGTTCCCAATCGTAACCTCTTCTTAAAGCATCTCCGATGATGAACAATCTTTCGTCATCACAAACTCTGATTCTTCTTTCGATTTCTTCTGCCGTTAAAGCTTCTGCCTGCTTAGTTTTTAAACCAATATGTCTGATTCCTGTTTCCAGAGAACGGATGGCTTTCTGTAAAGACTCTTCGAAATTTCTTCCGATTGCCATTACTTCACCTGTTGCTTTCATCTGAGTTGATAATCTTCTGTCTGCCGTTTCGAATTTATCGAATGGGAATCTTGGGAATTTAGTAACCACATAATCCAAAGCCGGTTCAAAACAAGCGTAAGAAGTTCCTGTAACCGGATTCATGATTTCATCAAGCGTTAAACCAACCGCGATTTTTGCAGCAATCTTTGCAATCGGATAACCTGTTGCTTTCGATGCCAAAGCCGATGAACGGGAAACTCTCGGGTTAACTTCGATGATGTAATAATCAAACGAATGCGGGTCTAAAGCCAACTGTACATTACAGCCACCTTCAATTCCTAATGCTCTGATGATTTTCAGTGAAGCGTTTCTCAGCATCTGATATTCTCTGTCAGAAAGCGTCTGAGAAGGCGCCACAACGATTGAGTCACCTGTGTGAACCCCCACCGGATCTATATTTTCCATGTTACAAACCACAATTGCATTGTCGTTTGCATCACGCATTACTTCGTATTCAATTTCTTTGAAACCCGCGATTGATCTTTCGATCAAACATTGTGTAACCGGACTGTATTTTAGACCTAATTCAGCGATTTCTTTTAATTCAGCTTCATTGGCGGCAATTCCACCACCTGTTCCCCCCATTGTAAAAGCAGGACGAACGATTACAGGATATCCGATTTCTTCAGCGAAATTTAATGCCCCTTCAACCGTATTTACGATGTCAGATTCAGGAACCGGTTCATTTAATTCTCTCATCAGTTCACGGAATAAATCTCTGTCTTCCGCTCTGTTGATTGCTGAAAGTTTTGTTCCTAAAACTTCTACCTTACATTCTTCAAGAATTCCTGATTTTTCCAATTCTACTGCCATATTCAGACCAGTCTGCCCTCCCAAAGTTGGTAAAAGTGCATCCGGACGCTCTTTTCTGATGATATGACTTACAAACTGAAGTGAAATCGGCTCGATATATACTTTATCTGCGATTTCAACATCCGTCATAATCGTTGCAGGATTTGAGTTGATCAAAATCACCTTGTAACCTTCTTCTCTCAAAGACAGACAAGCCTGAGTTCCTGCGTAATCAAATTCCGCCGCCTGACCGATAATAATTGGTCCTGAACCGATTACTAAAATTGTTTTTATATCTGTACGTTTTGCCATTTTTCTTTTTAATTAAATGCTTAAAGTTCGACTTTTAGCACTGTTTTTATTTTAGATTTAAATTTTACACATTGTCATTCCGAGGAATCGAGGAATCTGTTTTTATATTAGATTCTTCACTTCGCTTTCTGAACTACGTTCGTAAACTTTCAGTTTATGTTCTGAATGACAAACTAAGTGTCTTACTTTTTGAAGTTTTCCATTAATTCAATGAACTCATCAAATAAGTAGTTCGCATCTTCTGGACCTGGGCTTGCTTCCGGGTGATACTGAACTGAGAAACAAGGGTGAATTTTGTGCTTCAGACCTTCGTTTGTTCTGTCGTTCAATGCGATATGTGTTTCAATTAAATCTGTTCCTTTCAAACTTTCCTGATCAACTGCATAACCGTGGTTTTGAGAAGTGATTGCCACTTTATTTTTTTCTAAATCTAAAACCGGATGATTTCCTCCTCTGTGTCCGAATTTTAATTTGAACGTTTTTGCTCCACAAGCCAAACCGATCAATTGGTGTCCTAAACAGATTCCGAAAATTGGAACTTTTCCTAAGATCCCGTTAATCATTTCAAGAGCATGTTGGTTATCTTCAGGATCTCCAGGACCGTTTGATAACATTACTCCGTCAGGATTCATCAGTAAAATCTCTTCTGCCGTTACATCCTGAGAAACCACCGTGATATCGCAATTTCTTTGAGATAATTCTCTGATAATTCCTAATTTAGAACCAAAATCAACCAAAACCACTTTCAAACCTCTTCCCGGATTTGCGTAAGGAGTTTTTGTAGAAACCTGCTCCACCTGATTGGTTGGGAAAGTAGTTGTTTTTAATTCTGAAACGACTGCGTTTTCATCAGCATCAGCGTTTACGATTTTCCCTTTCACTACTCCATGGTTACGAAGAATTCTTGTCAGTCTTCTTGTGTCGATTCCTGAAATTCCTGAAAGGTTTTTCTTTTTAAATAATTCATCTAAAGTAATCTGAGTACGGAAATTCGATGGCAAATCACAAAGTTCTTTTACGATAAGCCCTTTAATAGCCGGTTCAATACTCTCATAATCATCTCTATTAATCCCATAGTTTCCGATTAATGGATAGGTCATACAAACAATCTGACCGCAATAAGACGGATCAGAAATCAGTTCCTGATACCCTGTCATTCCGGTATTGAAAACCACTTCTCCTGCTGTTTCCAATTCTGCTCCGAAACCTTCTCCATGAAACACTTCACCGGACTCCAGTATTAACTTTTTCTTCATTTTAAACTTTTATCTCTTATTATTTTGTTATTAACAGGTCGCCCCTACAGGGCTTTTTGGATTATTTTATCCATTTTATTCCATTGGCTTTACCCATGGCTATTGACAGGTCGCCTTTACAAGGCTTTCTTCTTTGTTTCCATGGTTTTCACCCACGGCTATTGTTGTTTGACCCTTTCGGGTCGGCTGAATACTTGATTCTTTTTACTTTTAACTTGGCTCTCTTTTTGGTTCTTATTTAAAAGTATACCCTTCTTTTTCCAAGGCCTCTTTTAAAATTGCCATTCTTGCGAAAACGCCGTTCTGCATTTGTTTGAAAACTCTTGAACGTTCGCATTCTACTAAATCCGTATCAATTTCTACTCCTCTGTTTATTGGAGCCGGATGCATGATGATGGCTTCTTTTTTCATGGCTTTTTCTCTTTCTTTCGTCAAACCATATTTTTTGTGGTATTCCGAAGCGGAGAAACTCATTTTTGCATCGTGTCTTTCGTGTTGTATTCTTAGTAACATAAGAACATCGACTTCTTTAATTAATTCATCAACATTTAAGTATGTTCCGTTGATCAGAGCGCCTTCATCAAACCACTGTTCCGGCCCTGAGAAATATACTTTTGCGCCCAATCTTCTCAATGCTTCCGCATTTGAATTGGCTACACGGCTGTGTTTTACATCTCCTACAATTCCCACTTTTAAGCCTTCAAACTTCCCGAATTCCTGATAAATTGTCATTAAATCCAGCATACATTGAGATGGATGGTTTCCCGTTCCGTCACCTCCGTTGATTACAGGGATTTTAATATTTTTTAATTCATCAAAATATCTGTCTTTTTTATCTCTGATTACGACAAGATTTACTCCAAGGCTTTCGATGGTTTTTACCGTATCATATAAACTTTCACCTTTGTTTACCGAACTGTGAGACGCATCAAAAGGAACAACCTGCAACCCCAATTTTCTTTCGGCAATATCAAAACTTGTTTTCGTTCTTGTACTGTCTTCGAAGAAAAGATTTGAGCAAAAAACTTCTCCTTCAATTTTAGCCGTTTTTCCATTGGCAAAAGCCAGTGCTTCTGTTACTATACTATTGATTCTCTCGGTGCTTAGTTCTGTAATCGTAAACATAATATCTTAATTTTTGAACATAAAAAAAGCGAAGAAAATATCTTCGCTTAAAATAAATAAATATCGTAAAGGGCGTCTACGCCCGGTAATTCTAATGATATAAATACTGTGTTATTCATTAGGTGCAAAGATACAACAATTTTACAAACTGACAAAACCAAAATTTTAAATAAATTAAAAATCTCAATCAATACCCTATTTTCATTTTTAAATATTATTTTTGTTAAAACTCAACTTCTCTATATGGATTTAAAAGATAAAATGATTCTCAGCATTATTCAGGAAGATTCTACTTATTCTGTAAAAGAAATTTCAGAAAAGATTGGTCTTACCTTTACTCCTACTTATGAACGTATCAAACAGCTGGAGAAACAGGGAATCATTGAAAAATACGTAGGTCTTCTGAATCGTGAAAAACTGGGTTTAAATATTGTTGTTTACTGCAACGTACGTCTGAAAGAGCAATCCAAAAAAGTTCTGGAAACTTTCGAGAAAAACATCATGCAACACGATGAAGTTCAGGAAATCATAAGTCTTTCCGGCGAATACGATTATATGCTGAAAATTATTGCGAAAGACATTAATTCTTATAATGAATTTACGGTAAACGTGATTTCAAACATTCCTAATATCGGGCAATATCACAGTTCTATTGTGCTTCACGAGGTGAAGAAGTCTACTAAGTTTAAGATTGATTTGGAGTAAAATTTTATTTGAATCAAGTATTTTGACTAATAATTAAAGATGCTTCGACAGGCTCAGCATGACATCTCTAATACTAACTGTTTTTATTAGCGATTCATTTTTATCGTTGTCATGCTGAGCGAAGTCGAAGCATCTCATCAATTCTAAACAATTTTCTTGTTAAAATCAACTCAATGATTTATTCTTCAGCTTATTAAACTGATATTCTATCTTATCCAAACAAAGATTTCCAATACTTCCTTGATGCGTATGATTTAAATTTCCAATCTCAAAATCAAACGCATTATTTTCAATCTCCTGCCCTACTTTTATATAAGCATCACGGAATGAACTTCCGTTTTTCACTTCTTCATTTATTTTCTCAACACTGAAAAGATATTTATATTTTTCGTCTTCAAGAATTCCGTCTTTTACCTGAATATTAGGTAAAGTATAATTTAAAATTTCCAGACATTCTTTTAATGAATCAATTGCCGGGAAAAGAATTTCCTTTGTCAGCTGCATATCCCGGTGATAACCTGAAGGAAGATTATTCGTCAACAAAATAAACTCATTCGGCAACGATTGAATTCTGTTGCAACGTGCCCGAACCAATTCGAAAATATCCGGGTTTTTCTTGTGAGGCATAATGCTGCTTCCTGTTGTAAATTCTTTAGGAAAACTGATAAAATCAAAATTCTGACTTAAATATAAACAAACATCATAAGAAAATTTGCCCAGCGTTCCTGCCAAAGTAGCCATTGCCATCGACAACATTTTCTCCGATTTCCCGCGTGTCATCTGAGCATAAACCGAGTTATAATTCATCGACTGAAAACCTAAATTATACGTCGTACTCTCCCGATCAATCGGGAAAGATGAGCCATATCCCGCCGCCGATCCCAATGGATTTTTATTAATGATATTTTTTACTGAAAATAACATTTCGACATCATCCAATAACGCTTCTGCATACGCTCCAAACCACAAACCAAACGATGAAGGCATTGCAATCTGTAAATGCGTATATCCCGGAAGCAAAACATTTTTATGATGTTCCGCCAATTTGATTAATATGTGAAAAAACTCGTCCGTCAAAGCAGTGATTTCACGAATTTCATCAACCAAATACAGTTTAATATCCAATAAAACCTGATCGTTTCTTGAACGCGCCGTATGAATTTTCTTTCCGGTATCGCCTAATTTTTCAATTAAAATAGATTCAACCTGAGAGTGAATATCTTCCGCACTTTTATCAATTTCAAAAATTCCGTCTTCGATATCTTTCAAAATTTCTTCCAAAACAGACAACATCTGCTTTGATTCTTCATTGGAAATAATTCCAACTTCTGCCAACATCTTACAGTGCGCCATTGAACCTTTAACATCGTATTTTGCTAAACGCTCATCAAAGTCAAGATCTTTTCCGACTGTAAATGTATTGACTAATATATTGGTGGCATTATCCTCTTTTTGCCATATTTTTTTCATAAAATTCTTTTTTTGTTGGAAGATGGGGGCTGGGTATTGGAAGTTTACTACCAGCTGCTTTATCTTCTCTTATTATTTGATTTTGTCATTCCGACGAAGGAGGAATCTATTTTTATCTTTAAAAAGATTCTTCACTCCACTGCGTTCCGTTCTGAATGACATAAATGAATATTTTTTATTATATATTTTTCTTTTGTCTTGAAACAAAAGAAACAAAAATTCAAGACTGGAAACTTCCGCTAAAAAATATTTTTATTCTCTAAAAATCCCAAAACTCGTGCGAATTGAATATTGGTTCTTCTATTCAATATTTGTCTCGCACTCAAACAGTGGGATTTTCTTAACGTTCATAAAACTATTTTTCTTAACGCTCCATTTTCCTAAGTCGATATTTTTACGCTTCATAAACTTCCATCATCCATCTCCCCGCTTCCAGCCTATAAAACCTTCTCTAAGATCTTAATATAAATCTCAATTCCCTCTGCTATTTCTTCAATGACAATAAATTCATCCGCAGTGTGCGAGCGCCTGCTGTCGCCAGGGCCGATCTTCACCGATGTACACGGAATAATCGCCTGGTCGGATGATGTCGGTGAACCGTAGGTTGTTCTCCCGATTTCCAGACCTGCCTTTACAAAAGGATGATCCTTTTCGATTTTTGATGAATTTAACCTGAAAGATCTTGCCGTTAAGCTAGATTTCATCTGAGATTGTATGATTTCAAAGACTTCTTTATTGGAATATTCATCGGTAACCCTTACATCCAAGGTAAAAGCACAAGATTCCGGAACTACATTATGCTGAACTCCGGCATGAATTCCCGATAACGTAACTTTAACTTCACCCAAATAATCAGAAACCTTTGGAAATTTAAAGCTTAAAATCTGCTGCAAATCTTCCATACATTTTACAATGGAGTTATCGTTATTCGGATGAGCGGCGTGAGAAGGAGTGCCCTTCATTTCCCCGTCAATTACCAACAATCCTTTTTCTGCAATCGCCAGATTCATCTGCGTTGGCTCTCCTACAATGGCAAGCTCGATATTGGGTAGTTGGGGAAACAAAGCTTCGATACCGTCAAACCCCGAAATCTCCTCCTCAGCTGTCAAAGCAATCACTAAATTATATTGTAAATCTTCTTTCTCATAAAAATGTAAAAAAACCTGAGCCATCGAAACCAGAGAAGCTCCCGCATCATTACTTCCCAATCCGAATAATTTTCCGTCTTTTTCAATCGGCAAAAACGGGTCTAAAGTGTAAGCTTTATTAGGTTTTACGGTGTCATGATGTGTATTCAGTAAAATCGACGGCTTGAAAACATCAAAGTTTTTATTCACCGCCCAGATGTTATTTTTAAAACGTTTTGTAGGAATCTGATATTTTTTGAAAAAATTTTCAATCTCTACAGACGTATTAAATTCATCTTTGCTGAATGACGGAATTTCAATCAGCTTTTTCAACAAATCCACTGCGTTATTCAGTAATTCTTCTTTACTATAAACAGATTTCAGTTCCTGCATGATGGTTTTCTATATGGTTTTTCAGTTCGGTTTCTTTAATTAAGAATACCTTATTTACATTATTTTTTACGGCTCCAAGAGCGTTTTCCAACTTGGGTAAAATTCCTTTGTGAAGTTTTCCTTCATTTTTTAAAACAGAAAATTCTCCTTCCGAAATATTTTTTATGACAGATTCAGGATTGTCGACATCTTCCAAAACGCCTTCTTTATCAAAACAATACAACAATTCAACATCATATTTTGAAGACAGCGCCTGAGCAATCACCGAAGCAATCGTGTCTGCATTGGTATTGAAAAGATTTCCTTTTTTGTCGTGAGTAATTGCTGAAAACACTGGAACGAGATGAAGTTTAATCAATTTTGAAATCAATTTTTTGTTCACACTTTTCTTCTCAATATCTCCTACAAATCCGAAATCTATTTCTGCATCTTCTCTTTTTGTAGCTTTAATTAAATTGGCATCAGCTCCCGAAAATCCTATTGCCTTACATTTTTTTTGCTGAAGTTTTGCCACAATATTTTTGTTGATTCCTCCCGCATACACCATCGCTACAATATCCAAGGTATCTTTATCTGTGATTCTTCGTCCGTTCACCATTTTCTGTTCAACACCTAATTTATCAGCCAATATTGTTGCTAATTTTCCGCCTCCATGAACCAAAATTTTTCGTTCTTTAATTTCAGAAAACTGCTCCAGAAATTCGTTCAATAATTCTTCATCATCGATTAATGCTCCGCCGATTTTTATGATGTATAATTTATTTTTCATTGCAAACCTTTTTTGAAAACCTCATAGGTTTTTGAAACCTATGAGGTTTAGTTATTAAGAATTCAATTCATCTAAAATTTCAGAGAAGACAGCCTGAGCCGAGAAAATTCGGTTTTTTGCCTGCTGATAAATGATGGAATTCTCACCATCCATTACTTCGTCGCTCAATTCTACATTTCGACGAACCGGAAGACAGTGCATCACTTTTCCCTGATTGGTATTGGCTAATTTGTCATTCGTCAGCATCCAGTTTTCTTTCACTTCGGGCATTGCCGCATAATCATCGAAAGATGACCAGTTTTTCACATAAATAAAATCGGCATCTTTTAACGCTTCATCCTGATTGTGAACTACTTTCACATCTTTTGTAAAATTTTTATCTAAATCATAGCCTTCAGGATTTGCGATTACGAATTCAACATTCATTTCCTGCATCCATTCTGCAAAAGAATTTCCTACCGCATGAGCGATCGGTTTTATGTGAGGTGCCCAGGTTAAAACTACTTTTGGTTTACGGTTTACACTGAGCTTGTCGAAGTGTCCCAAGTTTTCGGTAATCGTAATACAATCAGCCAAGCTTTGCAGAGGGTGACGTGTTGCAGATTCCAGAGAAATAACAGGAACTTTCGCATGTTGTTCGAACTGGCTTAAAATGCTTTCGTTAACATCATCTTCCTTGCTTTTCATTCCTGCAAAACAACGAACTGCAATGATATCACAATATTGATTTAATACTTCAATGGCATCTTTAATATGTTCAACAGTGTCGCCGTTCATTACGGCTCCGTCTGCAAATTCCAGATTCCAGGCTTCTTGTGCAGCATTTAACGTCAAAACGTTTAAACCTAAATTTTGTGCAGCAATCTGGCTGCTCAAACGTGTTCTCAAACTTGAATTTAAAAATACAAGTCCTATTGTTTTTCCTTTACCTTTCCCGGTTTCCGAAAGAGGATTTTCTTTAATTTGTAACGCTTTTTTTATAATTTCCTGTAAGTTTTCAACATCGCTTACAGAGGTGAATTTTTTCATTTGATAATTTTTATTTTTTCAATGGACAAATGGAATATCCATTTCATTTTGAATTGATTTTAAAGATTTTTTATCTTACATATTATCTGAGTTTTTAACGCTAGGGTCGCCAAGTTTTTTTTTAATTAAACTTGAAAATATTTTCGTTCGCAAGGGCGTTTCACTCAGCAATCGAAAGCCTCGTTTGTCATTCTGACGAAGGAAGAATCTATTAATATTATGAAAAGAGATTCTTCACTCCACTTTGTTTCGTTCTGAATGACAGACTGTCTAACTTTCACAGACTAAATATTCTCCAATACTTCTTGCAAAGCACCGATAAATAAATCAGTTTCTTCTTTTTTAATGTTAAGCGCTGGAAGAATCCTCAACACAGCCTTATCATTGGAGTTTCCTGTGAAAATATGATGATTGTACAACAGGCTGTTTCTTACTTCTGAACAATCCCTATCGAGTTCAATTCCAATCATCAGGCCTTTCCTTCGAATCGTTTTAATATGTGGAAAATCTTTAATTTTATTTTCAATATACTCGCCCATTTCCCGAGCATTTTCGATGAGATTTTCATCTTTCATAACGTCTAAAACCGCAATTGCAGCGACACAACCTAAGTGATTTCCTCCAAAAGTTGTCCCCAGCAAACCGTTGCTTGCCTGAAATTTTGGGTGAATCAATACTCCACCGATTGGGAAACCATTGCCCATTCCTTTTGCAGTTGTAATGATGTCAGCTTCAATTCCAAATTCCTGATGCGCGAAGAAATATCCACTTCTTCCATAACCGGACTGAACTTCATCCAAAATCAAAACAGCATTGTATTTTTCACATAATTCTTTGATTTTAGTTAAAAATTCAACAGTTGGAATCATAATTCCGCCAACTCCCTGAATTCCTTCAATAATTACAGATGAAATTTCATTTCCCTGATTTTCAAAAATGGCTTCAAGTTGTTCAATATTATTCCATTCAGATTTAATGAATCGTTCGTCGTAGTTTACCGGAGCTACAATTTTTGGATTGTCGGTCACAGAAACTGCCGCCGAAGTTCTGCCGTGGAATGAACCTGAAAAATACAGCACTTTGCTTTTTCCATTGTGAAAAGAAGCCAGTTTTAAAGCATTTTCGTTCGCTTCAGCTCCTGAATTACATAGAAATAAATTGTAATCTTCTAAACCTGAAAGTTTTCCTAATTTCTCAGCTAATTCAGTTTGCAATTCATTCTGAACCGAGTTTGAATAGAAAGATATTTTATCTAATTGGCTTTTTAATTGATTTTGATAATGCGGATGGTTGTGCCCGATAGAAATTACCGCATGACCTCCATAAAAATCTAGATATTTTTGTCCTTTATCGTCCCAAAGAAATGAACCTTGGGCTTTTACTGGATTTATGTTAAATAATGGATATACGTTGAATAAATTCATTTTTTTGTTTTTTTTATTTTTCTTTTGTCTTAAAACAAAAGAAACAAAAGTTCAAGACTGGAAACTTCCGCTAAAAAATATTTTTGTTCTCTAAAAATTCTAAAACTTGCGCGAATTTGACATTTGTTCTTCGATTCGACATTTTTCTCGCGCTTCGAACAGTAGAATTTTCTTAACGTTCACAAAAATATTTTTCTTAACGCTTCATTTTCCTAGGTCGGATTATTGTCCGTTTTAAAATGCAATCGGTTTTAAATTCAATACTGAATTTTCTTCCCAACCCATTGCAATATTCATGTTTTGAACTGCCTGTCCGGAAGCTCCTTTCAACAAATTGTCAATCGCTGAGTGAATTACCGCAACATTTCCACTCTTTTCTATATGAATCACACAGCGATTCGTGTTGACAACCTGTTTTAAATCAATTGCTTTTTCGCTTACCTTTACAAAAGGCTCATCTGCATAAAAACCCCTAAACAATTGATTGATAGCTGAAAGTTCTAAATCTGTTTTCACCGTGGAACTCGTAAAAATTCCTCTCGCAAAATCTCCTCTCCATGGAACAAAATTCAGACTGATTTCATTCGTATTAAAAGAAACTAATTGATGTAAAATCTCATCTACATGTTGATGTGTCAAAGTTTTATATGCTGAAATATTATCGTTTCTCCAAGTGAAGTGCGTCGTCGGCTGTAAAGATTGACCGGCACCTGTTGAACCTGTAATTCCCGTTGTGTACACTTCATTCAACAATCCTTTTTGAGCTAATGGAAGCAAGGCCAGTTGAATCGCTGTCGCAAAACATCCCGGATTTGCAATGCTTTTTGCTCCAAAAAGTTGTTTTTTGTTGATTTCAGGCAAACCGTAGATAAAATTTCTGTTTCCTAAATTATCCTCTAAACGAAAATCATTTCCTAAATCGATTACTAATGTTTCATCTTTTACAGAATTTTGCGTCAACCAATTTTGACTTTCTTTGTGCGGAAGACATAAAAATAAAATATCTACCTCTTCATGCTGATCCGTTAAAACCATTTCACAAACCGCCGCTAAATCCGGGTACAAATCTGAAATCTTTGTCCCCGAATTTGAACGACTATATAAAAAACTCAAAGACACATTGGGATGAAAAGCTAGCAGACGAACCAGTTCGCTTCCTGTGTAGCCGTTGGCACCGATGATTCCTGCTGTTTTTATTTCTTTTTGATTAATCATTTTTTAATAATTATTTTTGATAGGATTTTCATCCTATCCTGATTTAAGTCGTTCTTTCGGAACTCCCATTAATTTATATTTTGATTAATCTGATGATATATATTTAAAGAATTGCTTACGATTTTTGTGTAACCTTTCACATCTTCTCCCGTCCACGCTCTGTTTGCTTCACCGTAGCTTCCGAATTTATCAGACATCAGATCATGCTTAGATTCAATTCCATTTAAAATAAATCTGTAGGGATGAAGCGTTACAAAAACTTTTCCGCTAACCGTTTTCTGAGAATCATCTAAGAAAGACTCAATATTTCTCATCACAGGATCTAAGAAAAGTGCTTCGTGAAGCCAATTTCCGTACCAATCTGATAATTGGGATTTCATCATCTGCTGATATTTCGAAAGCGTATGTTTTTCCAATAAATGGTGCGCTTTGATAATCACAGACGCCGCTGCCGCTTCGAAACCAACTCTTCCTTTAATTCCAACGATCGTATCTCCAACGTGAATATCGCGACCAATCCCATAAGCAGAAGCCAATTCTTCAATTTTTTGAATCGCAAAAACCGAGTGTTCAAAATTTTCTCCGTTTACCGCTATAACTTCACCGTTCTTGAACTCGATTTCCAATTCCGAAGGTTGAGTTTCTTTAATTTGAGATGGAAAAGCTTCTTCAGGAAGATAATTTCTTGATGTTAACGTTTCTTTTCCACCAACTGAAGTTCCCCAAAGTCCTTTATTGACAGAATATTGTGCCTTTTCGAATTCCATTTCATAACCGTGCCCTTTCAAAAATTCAATTTCTTCTTCACGGGATAAAGATAGATCACGAATTGGCGTAATGATTTCTACATTCGGACACATGACCTGAAAAATCAAATCGAAACGGACTTGGTCATTTCCCGCACCTGTACTTCCGTGAGCAATAGCATCGGCACCGATTTCGATGGCATATTTTGCAATTTCTTGCGCCTGAATCGTACGTTCAGCACTTACAGACAAAGGGTAAGTATTGTTTTTCAAGACATTACCAAAGATCAAATACTTTACACAAGAATTGTAATAATCTTCCTGAGCATCAACGCACCTGTATTCTTTTACTCCAAGATTAAAGGCTTTTTTTTCCAGTTCTTTTTCCTCTTCTTTAGAAAAACCTCCGGTATTTACAGTTACTGCATACACCTTGTATCCAAGTGTTTCACTTAAATATTTGGCACAGTAAGAGGTATCGAGACCTCCGCTAAACGCTAAGATTACTTTCTTGCTCATTTTGATATTGATTTTCGGGTTGATTATTTACAACCTCATTTACTTTATTATTATCGGGAACGAAAAGCATTGCTGTACAAAGACAGTTTTTTCGTTCTTTTTTCATTAAAATTTCATAGTTCACACAACTTTTGCAGCCATTCCAAAACTCATCATCCTGAGTTAATTCAGAATAAATTACTGGTTTATAACCTAGGTCACTGTTAATTTTCATCACAGCAAGCCCTGTCGTCAGACCAAATATTTTTGCAGTTGGGAATTTCTCTCTCGACAATGCAAACACCCTGTCTTTAATCATAGTCGCAATACCTCCATTCCTGAATTTTGGAGAAACAATCAATCCTGAGTTGGCTACAAACTGACCGTGGGACCACGTTTCTATATAACAGAAACCCACCCATTCCCCGTTTTCAGTGGCGACAACAGCATTGCCTTCTGAAATCTTTTTGCTTAAATATTCTATAGAACGTTTTGCGATCCCCGTTCCTCTTCGCTGTGCAGAATCATACATTTCCTGCTGTATTTCACTCACATACATTAAATGTTCGCATGAGGAAATTTGTATTTCCATTTATTTATCTGAATTTTTTGGCAAATTTAAAGTATAATAACTTTAAAAACCAAATTAAAAAGATATTTTTATTGAATTAAATTAATATACAGGTAATTTTATCTTTAAGTTAAATTAATATTTTGCTAAATTATTATACATTTGCTAAAAATATATAGTTATGGAAAATAGCTGTCCAAAATGCAACAGCAATAAAATCGTAAAAAGTGGAATCGTTAACGAAAAACAGCGTTTCCACTGTAAAGACTGCAACTATTATTTTACCGTAAAAAAACTAGGAAAACAGATTGATGATTACTACGTGACAAAAGCTTTACAATTGTATCTTGAAGGCTTAAGCTACCGTGAAATAGAGAGAATTATAGGAGTTTCCCATGTTACAATAAGTTCATGGATCAAGAAATACAATATCATACGACCTCCCCATTCGGAATTCCATCCGGTTTATAAAATTTTAAAACAAAATGAACTGATTGAATATATCGCTAAAGAAGAAAATATTAAAAATTCAGGATTAATTATTACTCAATTTGCAGATAAGTATATGCTGATAAAATGGGAGCGATTTAAAAAATAAGTTTGAAAATTATGAGTTATTAATTATAAATTATGAGTTTTTGAAGCTTTTTTTAATTTAAATAAATAATTATTAATCAAATATTTAAATTTAAAATATCAATTAAGTTTCAATTATTTCATAACTCATAATTCATCATTTTAAATTCATAACTATATTATTACCATTAATATATATTAAATTTTTATAACTAAATTATTAATTACAATTTGGCTTTCACAAAA
>Ga0256786_1000355_pt1 | contig 24395 bp, 28 predicted proteins | sample MC6MC0937MT_FD_186053 | JGI IMG/M metagenome (GOLD analysis project Ga0256786, IMG submission 186053) | Metatranscriptome of enriched soil aggregate microbial communities from Iowa State University, Ames, United States - MC6-MC0937-MT... | ecosystem: Environmental > Terrestrial > Soil >...
GTTGGTCATCGCAAAGACGCAAAGTTATTTAGTAATCGTGCTGTTTTAAGACGCAAGAAAATCAAAGATTTTCAATAAGTTCTGCATTATTAAATTTTATCTTTGATAAAATCCTTGCGTCTTAAAAAAAATAAAATGAATTCAAAACTTTTGTGCCTTTGCGATCACCAAGAATAAGCATAGAAACTAAAATTTCAATAGCTTATCTTTGTAATAAATAAATTTTATATGTCATTTGAATCATTAGGATTATCAAGCAATATTATTCGTTCTGTGAAAAAATTGGGTTATTTAAAGCCTTTCCCTATTCAGGAGCAGGCTGTTCCGATTATTTTAAAAGGCAAAAACCTGATGGGAATTGCACAAACCGGATCCGGAAAAACGGCTTGTTTCGTAATGCCTATTTTAGACAAATTACAAAACATTCAAATTAAAAAAGACCGAAAAGTTCAGGTTTTGATATTGGTTCCTACACGAGAGCTTGCCATTCAGATTGATGAAGTTTTTAAAGCTTTTACCGATAATCTGAACCGTGAGATCCGCACAATGGCAGTTTATGGTGGTGTGTCGATAAATCCTCAGATGAAAGGAATGTTTGGTGTAGAAGTTTTGATTGCGACACCGGGAAGATTGCTGGATCTGATTGATCACAATGCCGTAAGCATTTCTACCATTCAGCATTTGGTTATTGATGAAGCCGATAAAATGTTTCAGCTTGGATTCGGTGAGGAGATGAACAAACTTTTCGCAATGATGCCTGTTGCAAAACAAGTTACCCTATTTTCTGCTACTTTGAATGATAAAGTTTCTGAGATAAAAGAACGGCTATCAATTGACCCGGTTATCATTGAAATCAAAAAAGAGGAAGTTGAAATTGATCATATAGAACAATTGGCATATCATGTTGCTCCCGAGAATAAAGGTCCGTTTTTAAGATATTTAATTAAAGAAAAGAAAGTTGAAAAAGCTTTGATTTTTGTTTCTTCTACGAGATCTGCGGATAATTTAGTTGAAAAATTAAAGAAAAATAAAATAAAGGCAGTTGCGATTCACAGTCAGAAATCTCAGGGTGCACGTAGGAATAATCTGGAAGAATTTAAAGTAAATGGCGCTCAGATTTTAGTAGCAACTGATTTGATTGGTCGTGGAATTCACATCGAATCCTTACCATGTGTCATCAATTACGAATTGCCGCGCTCACCTTTGGATTATGTTCACCGTATCGGTAGAACGGGTCGTGCAGGAGAAACCGGAACGGCGATTTCTATTCTTACCGATGAAGAATTGCAGCATTTCAGAGTGATTCAAAAGAAAATGGGAAAAAAAGTAACTTTACAGAGAACGGAGGATATTAATTTGCATGGTTATTAATTTTTTCTCGCTGATTGAGCAGATTTTACAGATTTTTTTTAAATATTTATTTAAACTAATAATTAAAAATTCAGATAAAACTTTCAGGCTGATCTAACTTATGAAAGAATTTACCATTATAAGAGGTCTTTTTGATACCAGAAAACGTCAGTTAATCATTGATGAAAACTTTCTAAAATTTGAAAATAAAGATCATAACCAAGATCTTTTTACCGTTATTCCTAAAGAAGAAATTGCAGGAATACGTTATGGAGTTCACTTCATCAAAGGTTTAGAATTTTATATTGGCAGAGAATATCAAATTTTTATCCGAACAAAAGCAGGAAAAGAGCTTAAAATATTTTTCAAGTTATTCTACAAAAGGAAATTAGAAGAAAAGCATCAGTTGTTCTGTGATATTGTTGATGCTTTGTGGGCATATTATTTTAATGATATTCTTAACATTTATATAGACCAATTTAACAACAATCAAAATTTTTCACTTGCCGGAATTCTTTTCAAAAACAATTGCATACAATTTGATAAGAAGGAAATATTGTATTCTGATTTAGCTGTAAAAAATTATCATCATTATTTGGTTCTCTGTTCAACAAAAGATCAATACACTAATAAAATGATGAATTATTTAAAAGATAAAGACGCTGTAATTCTAAATGAAATATTAAACTGCATAATTAAAAATGAGCAACTTAGAGCAAAAGAAGTATCCGATCGGCCGGTTTGAAGTTCCTGAAGACATCTGTGACATCAAACTGAATGAATATATAAAAGTCATCAAAAATTTTCCGGATAAACTAAAAAATTTAATTGAAAATTTTAATGACGAACAATTAGATACCCAATACAGAGAAGGCGGTTGGACGGTGAGACAACTGATTAATCACATTGCAGACAGTCATATTAACAGTCTCATGCGTTTAAAATTGGCTCTTACTGAAGAAAACCCTTCTATAAAACCTTATGATGAAGCAAAATGGGCTGAACTTCAGGACAGCGTGAATATGCCGATAAAACCGGCGATGAGAATGATTAAAGGAACTCATCAAAGGTGGACTCATTTGTTAAAATCGATGACCAACAAACAGTTTGAAAGAACTTTTCATCATCCTGAGCAAAATAAAAACTACGATCTGAGAACCTATCTTGCCCATTATGTTTGGCACTGCAATCATCACTTTGCACATATTGAAAATCTAAAGACTGAAAAAAACTGGCCGTGAAAAGTCTTCATAACGAAAATGATTTTAACGAAATAAAAAAAAGAATTGCCAGTCTTTCCGAAAATTCTGAACGGAGATGGGGGAGGATGAATGTCGCACAAATGCTCCATCATTGTAACCTTATTCTTCAGATTCCTTTGAAAAAGATCGAGTTACCCGAGATTAATTTTATCTTAAGAGCCATCGGAATATGCACAAAAAAAGAAATGCAGATTTTCAATAACGGAATTCCGCACAACATGCCAGGTTTTCGGAAAGTAATCGTTAATTTTGAATGTGATTTCGAACAGGAAAAATTTAAACTTCTAAAAACTCTTGATGATTATCAGGAAGCATTCAGAAAGAAGCAATTTCCGGACAGACATGTGCTTTTCGGGAAAATGGAAGAAAAAGATTGGGGATTTTTGGAGTATAAACATCTTGATCATCATTTAAAACAATTTAATGCATGAGTTTTTTAGATAAAATATTTGGTGGAAAACAGGAACAGGGAGATACAAAATCTTTCTGGAAAACGATAAAATCTGAAGAAGATTTAGAAAAAGTAATCAAAGAATCGTATGAAACCAAGGTTGCTATTTTCAAGCATTCTACAAGTTGTTTCATCAGTAAAACAGTTTTGAAAAATTTTGAGAAAGAGATAGAAAACTCAGAAGATCTTAAAAGCAGCTTTTACTTTCTGGATCTGTTGGCTTTCAGACCGATTTCGAATAAAATTGCTGAAGATTTCGGGATTCGTCACGAAAGTCCGCAACTTATTGTTATTGAAAACGGAAAAGCTATCAATAACGCATCACATCAGGATATATCTTTAAGCCAAATTACCGTATGACAAATATTCAGAATTATTTAGCCAAAGTTTTTGAAGTTCCTGCCGATAAGCTGAACATGTGTACTTTGCAGTACGAATCTAAAAAAATTGCAAAGCACGAATTTCTTTTGCAACACGGTGAAGTTTGCCGAAACACTTTTTTTGTAGAAAAAGGACTTCTGAGAATGTACTCGATCGACAAAAACGGTAAAGAACACATCATACAGTTTGCCCCGGAAAACTGGCTGATTGGTGACCGAAGCAGTCTATATTTCAATGAAAAATCAAACTATTTTATTGAGGCGGTAGAAGATTCTGAAGTTTTGTTTCTGCAGCCTGATTTTTTCAACAAACTTTTGGAAGAATTTCCGAACAGTATAGAGAGAAATGACCTTATCATTCAGAAGCATGTGAAGAGTTTGCAGGACAGAATCAATTCTTTATTGGGAGAAACTGCGGAAGAGCGTTATCTGAAATTCATTAAAATGTACCCGGATCTTTTGCTGAGAGTTCCACAGTGGATGATCGCTTCGTATCTTGGGATTACTCCTGAAAGCTTAAGCCGTGTGAGAAAAGAACTGGCAAAAAAGAATTTCGTTACTGACAAGTAATTTTATTTTTTTTAAATAATAAAATCACCACACCAAACAACTAATCGTTGTTCAGTGTGGTGATTATTCTATTGAGATATTCCTGTTCCCTTAAGACTTTTTCGTAAGATTGTTTCGCATAAGAAGGCGATAACTGGTAACCGTCTGATTGAAGCTGATAACTGTCGTTTTCGACATATCCGCCAAAATTCTGGGTATATTCATGGATGAACTTTTCAATTACCTTCCTTTTAATTTCGCACAGCGTACTGTTTTTAATTTTCTGCAGAGAATTTAGTATAAAAGACTTGTCTCCACTGAAATTAATCACCTGTGTAATCATTGCAAAATTGCTTATCTGCTTATTATTCGTTTCATGAACAACAGCGTGCGGATCATCTTCGAAAATCATGATTTTTAGTTTTAAGGGTTAAACTTTTTAGAGAATAATTTTATCTAAACGCTGGCTTTACCTTCAACCCCGTCGGAATTATCGGTTTTATTACCGGTAACAGCTGCAGTTACAAATGTTATTAAACTAACCAATTTCCCTGCTTTTGTATCCCAGTAATAAGTATCTTTTGGTTCTACACGAATGATACTCACGGTGGGATCATCTTTACCATCGAACCATGCATTTGCCATTGCAGACCATTTTTCTTCAATAGTAGAACGATCTTTATAAATTGTTGCTTCACCGAATATAGACAGGTATTCTGAATTTGAATTGTTCATAAATAAAAGCTGAACTCTTTTGTCATCTTTTATCTCAAAATTTTTGTTGCTTGTATCGCTGCTTATAAACCAAAGATTTCCGTTATCGTCCGTTTCCTGAAGACCCATTGGTCGCGTATTGATCGGTAGACTTTCGAGATTGGTGCAGAACATACAGAATTTTGCTTTTTCTGAGAGTTCTTTAATTTTTTTTACCGCTTCTGAATGAATTAGGTTTTCTGTTGACATAATAATATATTTTTTGTAATTGTGGTGTTTTGGAGGAACAATATTATTCCTAGCTATTTTGGTCGCTTCAAAAACCTAACCAAAATGTAAATTTGGTAAAAAAAATATTATATTACTATTAAAAATAATGAATTTAACATTTACTACAAAGAATGTTATTGCATTAACTAAATATTATGATCGCAATCATAATACCACAAATCATTATATAGTATATTTGTATTCAAGTTTTTATGCAATATTTAAACTCAATACAACCAATCAAAAAAATATTATGAAAAAAACAGCATTCATCTTCGCAATGGGATTTCTGGTTCTGAGTTGTTCGAAAAAAGATACTACAACACAAACTGATATTACAGATAGTTTATCAGCCGACACAATCACTTCTGAAACTGTACCTGTTCAGCCAGATACTATGATTGTTCCTGCAACTCATGCAGACAGTACCATAACAACCATTCCTGCTGATTCTGCAACCAAGATAAGATAATCATCACTGAGAATCCCTACTTTTTACGGATAGAAAATATCCTGTAAATGCGATTACCTTAAATCTTTGTGAAGTTTTAACCCTAAAAAAAGAAAAATTTCTTTCATTAGTTGAAAATCTCAAGCTATGTTTTAATATGAATAAAAGGTTATCAGAAAATCTTTATTTTAAACAAATTATGGCACAAAATATGTCTTCTCAAAATTCAGTATGAAAGCTTAAAACTTCGATGAACTACCTGAAGAGTCAGGAATCGGAAGACAAAAAGTTTAGATTTCAAATTCTATTATCCAAGCAGCAAATGGCAGCCTTATAGGAATTTGTATAAAACTGTGATCCGAACATTCAAAAAAGTGAAAAAAAGGCAGATTGCTGATTGAAACCGGTAAAATATTATAGTAATTTATAAAAATGATGAGATTATGAAAACAGTAAGTTGTATGAAGATCGATGAGCAGCTGTTATTATCTTACAGCGCAGAGATCAGAACGTATAATGAGAAAGAAGCAATTTTTCTTGAGGGTGATGCACCTGCTTATTTTTTTCAAATTATCGAGGGGAATGTAAAAGTGAATAATTATAACGAAGAAGGAAAAGAATTCATTCACAACATTCTCGGTAAAGGACAAAGCTTCGGCGATCCTCTTCTTTTTATCGATAAAAAATATCCCGTGAATGCTTATACACTAAAGCCAAGCACTATTATTCGCTTACCCAGAAAGAATTTCATTAATTTAATTAAGGAACATCCTCATGTTTCAATGGAAATGAATGCATGTCTTTCTCACCGTCTGTATTATAATATGATTATGGTACAGAATATGGCTTCACAACAACCGGCTTTAAGAATTACCGGTCTTTTCGATTATCTTAAAAGCTATACAGACTGTGAAGACGCTCACGGTTTCAATGTAAAACTTACCCGTCAGCAAATAGCCGATCTTACCGGTCTTCGTGTTGAAACAATTATCCGTACTTTAAAGAAAATGGAGCAGGATAAACTTGTGAAAATTGAAGACAGAAAGATCTATTATTAAAGTATGACTCAGATCATAAATTTGTAGAAGTTTTAGGTTATACATTTGAGTAGACTTTTTATTATTAATTCACTCTTCAATATGTGAAATAAGAAGTTACTAAATCACTCAAAATATAAAATATGATAACCGGATTAAAACAAAAAGTTTACACAGTGGAAGCGCTGTGTATAAGTGGATTTCCCACTCTGAAATACACCCTCAAACTTTATTCATAATTTTTACTTTTCCGGATTACCTCTTTGTGGAGAAGAGGTAGTCTTTTTACAGTCGGTTTTTTTACCGAGATCAACTTGTCATCACCAACACCAAATTAATATGAATTCATATAAAATTTTACAAATCATCAAAGATGATGATTTCGCAGAAATACCCAATCACGGAAAATGGATAGAATCTCAGTCTGTAATTTTTGCGAAAGAGATCAGAGACAATATTTTTCTGCTTTTTGTAGTAAATAAAGATCCTCAAAAAGACTCCGTTCGTGCAATGATCGCAAAATTCGACTGTATTGAAAGCATCAGTCTAAAAGAACCCAGTCAACTGATGTTTTACCTGACCCTTCAAAAATCAGAAGATCTTCATTATTTCGAAAAATACATGAACATCACACAACTTCATTAAAAACAAAACTTATGGAATTTCAGCAAAATTTACTCAATTATATCAGCGAAGCATTGATTACTACCAACGAAACCATTTCTATCGCTGAAAGTGTGACTTCAGGATTATTTCAGCTTGCATTTTCTCAAATGCCTAATGCAGGAATGTTCTATAAAGGCGGTATCACTGCCTACAATATTGCTCAGAAAGTAAAATTTTTGAACGTAGATTATGATGAAGCAAGTCTTTGCGACTGTGTTTCAGAAAAAATTGCCGAAACAATGGCATTAAATGTTGCCAAATTGTTTGAAACCGACTGGTCTATTGCCGTTACAGGCTACGCAAATCCCATCAGAAATTCAACCTATAGAATATTTTCCTATTATTCTTTTGCTTACAAAGGCGAAATTATTTTGTCTAAAAAACTCGAGCTTCATCCTAAAACTCAGGCTTTAGGAGCTCAGGAATATTATACGGAATTTATTCTGGGATGCTTTAAAAGTGAAATCAATAAAGTTTTAGTATTAAATAATCATTAGAAATTATATGAAATCTACCATTACCATTCTTACACTTTGTCTTTTAGGCATTACTGCAAGCTCATGCCGCTGTGACTTTGAAGAAGATGAGCCAAAAAACAGAAAACCTGATCAGGTAGAAAATAAAAAGAATAAATAATCATAATCTTATTTATCGTTTACTGCAGAAAGATCTCCATTAAAATCATAAACTTAGAAAACAGCTTACATTTTCATCTCAACTTTTCTTTGGTATTAATAAAAGATCTTTCTGTTTTGTATTTTCAGAACTCCGGTTTTCTCCATGTTTTTAATTACCCTTATTACTGTTTCTACACTAAGCCCGGTAAGTGAGGCAAGTTGTTGTCTCGTTAAAGGAATCTGGAGAGAATATTGTGATTTATCTTCATGATGAAGCTTCAGATAATTCATTAATGTTAATAATTTATCACTCGGATTATGAAAAGCCATGCTCTGCATCATCAGAAATTTATAATGCATATGTTCCGCCATAAACGGAATAATATCGGAATAAACTTCAGGATGCTTTTTTAGAATTTCAAAAAAATGTGCTTTAGGAAGCCTTATTACTTCACTTTCAATCTCTGCAACAGCATTTACAGGATAGTTTTTAGATAGAAAAAGAGAAGAGAGACCAACGCTGTGACCTTTTAAGAGAATACCCTGGATAAATTCTTTTCCCGCTTCATTATAGTTATTTATTTTTATTTTGCCTTCAACAATCAGAAAAAAAAATGCAGGAACATCACCTTCAGAAAAAATAATATCCTCCGCATCAAAAGTTCTCAAATCTGCTCCAAAAGAAAATAAAATATCTTCATTTATCATATTATAGGGATTAATGTAACCTAAAATCATAATCAATAGTCTCGCAAACGTAATGAGGTACGAATTTTTAGAATTGTAAAGAAAAAGCAATTTTCTACAAAAGTGAATTATTTACCTACCACACAGATACCACATTCACCATTAAAGCTCAAAATAATTGCTGAAAATAAAATTTTAATCAGAAATAAGAGTTTAATTAAATTAAAAAAGCAAAATGCCAAAAAATGTAAAAGGGTTGATTAGAATCATAAAAAGAATGTAAAAAATCTGATACTTTTGAATCAGCAATATCAAAGAATTAGCTCTTGTTTTAAAATTCATAAGAATTAGAATTAAAATTTGAGCCGACAGGATATTTCACAACAATGATACCCCAAATTATAAAGGTAAAAAGAGAAATAAGAATGCTAATCAAATTAAGAGCGAAAGTCTTAATAATGATCGAGAAAAATTTTGCCATACGATGAATAAAAATAACGAAACACTACAAGATTTTAAAGCAGAAAATTACAACGCAAAAATTTTGGCTGACGAAGAAATAATAAGACTTGCAAAAGAAAATTCGCCACGCCTTCTAAGCAAATTCAAATCTGCATACCCGGATTTTTTTGAGAAATTATCAACGATTAATGCAAATCTTCAAAACTCGGAAATTATTTTCTGTATCTATCTCAAGTTGAGATTGAGTACAAAAGAGATTGCCATTTACACATTTGTAACTCCAAAGGCAATCCAAAACAGAAAAAACAGACTGAGAAAAAAACTAGGCATCTCGTCAGATACCGATATTTATAAATGGTTTGATAATTTGTAAGATTTAAATCTCATAAATCTCAGCATCCGTAAAAACATAGAATCTTCCTTTTTTAGGAAGATTTTTTGTATCTAAACCCGTAAATTCGCTGAAAGCTGGAAGCAATAATTGATTTTCGGAAACTACAAAGCAGGGTAGTTTGATATTTTTCACCATCGAATTAATCACAAAACCAGGATGAATGTGACCTGTAATCTGAAATTTTTCATGCGTTTTCTGAAAATCGTGGACGAAAAGAAAATGATCAATCTCCAACATTTCATCTCTGAAATTTAAGCATAATTTTGCTTCCAGCTTTTTTGAAATTTTGTCGTGATTGCCTTCTATTAAATGAAATTCAAGGTTGGGAAACTGGTTTTTCCATTCACAGAATTTATCAACACCCGAATTATCTCCTGCGTGAAGTAAATCGCCGACTACAATAAATTTTTCAGGCTTAAAATATTCAATAAGAACAGATAATCTTTGTAAATCATTGTCGAAAATCTGATCGGAGAGGGCAATCCCATTTTTGCGGAAATGGGCAGTTTTTCCGATGTGCAAATCGGAGAGAATCAAAGCTTTTTCTTTTTTCCAAAACAGCGCACGCTGATTGGTTAACGTGAAAACTTCGTTTTGAATGTTTATATTTTTTGTTACTATTTTCATTTTTTACTAAAAATTTCAGCTATAGCTTTATCATTTCGACAATAGGAGAAATCTAATAATTAATTTTATAGATTCTTCACTCCGCTATACTTCGTTCTGAATGACAAAACGCCATAAATTTACAATTGACTTATTAACAATTCGCCTTACTTCCCTTTCTTCGCTTGCTGAATCAGTTTCTGAATTCTCGAATCCAAATCTTCGCTCGTTAAAGTCTGTCTCAAACTATCCACTTTTATAGGGAAGCTCAATGGTGTGAATGCGTTAGTAAACTTGAGAATAATTTTTGATTTTTCTATTCTCTTGAATGCTTCTACTACTCGCTGTTCCTGCAGCTGCATATTAAAAACCTCCGTATAAGCCTGTCTCACGAGAAAATGATTCGGATCGTGATCTTCCAGAACTTTAAAAATCAAACCTGCAGAACTTTGCAGAGATTTGTTGGAACGTTGCTGTCCGGGAAAATTCTGAACGACCATTCCGGAAATGACCGAAATATCACGGAATTTCCGTCTCGCCATTTCTGCCGCATTAATACTGGAAATCACATCGGTCATCAGATTATCCCTTGTTAAAATTTTGTCTAAATTTTCTTCATTGAGTGGAATTTCTTTATCGCTGAATAATTCAAAACCATAATCGTTCATCGCCATCGAAAAGGAAATCGGAGCCAGTTTTGAAATCCGGTAAGCAATCAAAGCGGCCATCACTTCGTGCACCAATCGACCTTCGAAAGGATACATAAACAGATGATACCCTTCTCGATTTTTAATCAATTCCACCAAAAACTCGTCATCTTTCGGAATGTGCGACCGCTCTTCCTGATTGATTAAAAGCGGATGCAGAAATTTCAGTTCTTTCTCCGAAGCTTTCGGATTGAGAGCAATCGACAATTTTTCCCGCAAAAACTGACCAAGATTGGAACTCAACGGCAGTCTTCCGCCCAAATAACTCGGAGCCTGCGCTTTTCCTTTCGAAGCCCGAACGAAAACCGTCATATCCTTTATCATCGCGACTTCCAGAACTCTTCCCGCTAAAATAAATTTCTCTTCTTTTTTTAATCTTGAAATAAAATATTCTTCAACCATCCCAATATATCCGCCGGAAATGAATTTTACTTTCAGCATCGCATCGCTAACAATCGCGCCCATATTCATTCGGTGCAGCATCGCAATTTTTCGGGAAGTCACTTTATGCAAACCGTCTTCCATCACCACAACTTTATGGTATTCTTCATAGCTTTTCAGCGCACTTCCACCAATCGTGAGAAAATCAATCATCGATTTCCATTCTTCATCCGTCATTTCCTGAAAAGTGTAAACCTGCTTGATTCTTTCGTAGGTTTCTTCCGTATAAAATCCGTCGCCAATTGCCAAAGTCATCAGAAACTGAACCAAAACATCGAAACATAAAACCTGTGGTTCACGAGGCTCAATCACATTTTGTTTGACGGCTTCTTTCAAGGCAGAAACTTCAATCAATTCCAACGAATGCGTAGGAACACAATAAATTTTAGAGGTTTCGAAAGGGGAGTGACCGCTTCGTCCGGCTCGCTGCAAAAATCTTGCAACACCTTTTGCAGAACCGATTTGAATAACGGTATCAACAGGTTTAAAATCGATGCCTAAATCCAGAGAAGACGTCGAAACAACAGCTTTCAGTTTTCCTGAACTTAAATTTTCTTCAATCCAATTTCTCAATTCCGAATCAATCGAACTGTGATGAATGGCAATTTGTCCTGCGAAATCAGGATAAACATTCAGCAACAACTGATACCACATTTCACTTTGACTCCGGGTGTTTGTAAAAACAATGGTTGATTTTGATTCGAGAATAATCGGAACCACTTTATCTGCTAATTTCTGACCAAGATGTCCCGCCCAAGGCAAAATCTCGACTTCATCAGGAAAAACCGAAAGAATTTCAATTTTCTTATGTTCTTTTGCGGTAACTTTTGTCTTTTTGATATTGTAAGGAATCAGAACTTCCATCGCTTCATCGAGATTTCCAATGGTTGCGGTGATTCCCCAAATTTTTATTTTGGGAACATATTTTCTCAGTTGCGAAATGCCCAGTTCTACCAAAACGCCGCGTTTTGAGCCTAACAATTCGTGCCATTCGTCCACAACAATCGTCTGTAAATTCTGGAAAAAGCGTTGATGATTTTTTTGTCCGAGAAGCAATTGTAAACTTTCAGGTGTTGCAACCAGAATTTCAGGCATATTTTTGACCTGTTGTTGACGGACTTTCGGGTCGGTATCTCCGTTTCTCACGCCAACTGCCCAATCCAAACCAATCTCATCAATCGCTTCCTGCATTGCTTTGGCAATATCTTTTGAAAGTGAGCGGAGTGGCGTAATCCAAATCATTTTCAGTCCGCTTTTGTATTTATCAGGATTCGTCAGAAAATCTGAAATTAAAGCTAAAAATACAGAATACGTTTTCCCAAAACCTGTCGGAGCAACAACCATTCCGCTGTAGCCATTCCCGAATTTCTGCCAAGTCTGAACCTGAAATTTGAATGGTGAAATCGATTTTTGCATCATCCAGTTCTGAATGATTTTAAAGCCTTCTGTATTTTCGAAATTGCTCAAATTCTTATGATTATTTTATTTAAACGCAAAGAGCGCAAGGATTTTTTGATTTTTTTCTGCATATTTTTCGTTCGCAAAGGCGTTTCACTCAGCCAAGAAGTTCTGCTATCATTTGCTGAACGAAGTGCCTTTGCGAGCAGAAAATGTTTTCAAAAATTTAAAAAGAAACCTTGCGATCATTGCGATTAAAAATTTACTGTATCAATTTTTTAATCTCTTCAATATCATCGATCTCATCAACGGTTTTATCTTTTCGCCATCTCAGAATTCTTGGAAAACGTAGTGCAACACCACTTTTGTGACGGTTACTGAAACCAATTCCTTCAAATGCAATTTCAAAAACCAGTTCAGCTTTTACTGTTCTCACCGGACCGAATTTCTCAATCGCATTTTTGTTGACAAATTTGCTGACTTCCATAATTTCTTTATCCGTCAAACCGGAATATGCTTTGGCAATCGTAACCAGTTTATCACCGCTTTTCACTGCAAAACTATAATCGGTGTAATAAGCACTTCGTCGTCCGCTGCCTTTTTGAGCATAAATCAAAACTGCATCAATCGTCAACGGATTGATTTTCCACTTCCACCAGTCGCCTTTTTTTCGTCCGGAATGATAATGTGAATTTTTCTGCTTCAACATCAAACCTTCACTGTTGATGTCTCTGGAATTTTCTCTGATTTTATCTAACTCGTTCCATTTTTCAAAATCAATTTGCTGAGAAATTTTGATGTTTTCGGGATTTTCATTTAATAATAATTCTTCCAGCATTGCGCGTCTCGCAGAAATTGGTTTTTCACGCAAATCATTATTTTCCAATTCCAATAAATCATAAGAAAAAACCTGAATCGGAATTTCCGAAAGCATTTTTTTGGTTAAAGTTTTTCGGTTTAAACGTTTCTGTAATTCATTAAAATTTAAAACTTTATTATCTTTTACCGCAAGAATTTCTCCATCAATCACAAAATTACCTTTCATCTGCTGAACAACTTCTGCGATTTCAGGAAACTGTTCGGTAATCAGTTCTTCACCTCTTGACCAGATAAAAACTTCGTCATTTCGTCTGATAATTTGCCCGCGAATTCCGTCCCATTTATATTCAATCAACCATTCATCAGGAGTTCCAAGCTCATCTAAGTCTTTTTCCAAAGGATAAGCCAAACAAAACGGATAAGGCTTTGAGTTATCGGGATTTACATTTTCTGCAGAAATTAATTCCCGAAACGAGACTTCATTAGGAATCCATTTTCCCATCAAACTATGCATCAACGTACTGGATTCCTGCCCGGAAAACTTAGTCAAAGCATTAATCAAAGTTTTATCCGAAACCCCGATTCTGAAGCTTCCGCCTAATAATTTATTAAAAATCAATCGTTCTGTATAATCCAAGCCATTCCAGGAATTTAAAACGAATTCTTTTTTCTCAATATCGGTTTTGTTTTTTAAATCGATAATATCATTCATCCATTCAGACAAAGTACGTTCGATTTTTTCAGTTGGTGGAGGAAGAACCAATGACAAAGTTTCACCCAAATCGCCAACTGAAGAATAGCTTTCCTGAAACAGCCAAAATGGCAATTGTGTAATTTCCAACGCCCATTCTTTCATATAATTGGTGTTTATATTTCGTTTCGGTCTTTTTCCCGTAAATAAAGCGATGAACCAGACTTTATCTTCATCCGGCGCACGTTCTAAGTAATCGATGATGGCATCAATTTTTGCATTGGTTTTATTGGTGCTTTCGAGAGCATTGATCAGTTCTGCGAAATGTTTCATAAATTTTCAATTAACGTTTCCAAAGCATATTTTTATAATTTTTTGGCAGCTTAGAGCTCCACTTAAGACGGGCTGCGTGCATATCAATGTTTTAATAATCCTTTATTAACAGGTCGCTCCTACGGAGCTCCGCTCATCATCGCATCATTGTCGCTATTAACAGTCAGCCGCTACGGAGCTGAGCTTTAGTCCTACATTATTCTTCAACTAACAGATCGCTCCTATGAAGCTTTTCGTATTAAGTTTTCAAAAAAAACTTGAAATTTAATTATCAATAATTTCTTTCTCTTTTTCTTCTTCGTCATCATCACCATACAAAGTTTCAACGACATCCGATTTGATTCCGATTTCATTTAAATATTTTGAAAAAACTTCTGTTTGTCCGTGTGTGACGTGCACAATTTCGGCTTCGGTGGCTTTTATAGCCTGTAATAAACCTTTCCAGTCGGCGTGGTCACTCATTGCAAAACCTGCATCGGCACTTCGCCATCTTCTTGCACCACGAACCTGCATCCATCCGGAGCAAATTGCTGTTGCAGCATCCGGAATTTTCTTGATGACATTAGAATCCAACAAGGCAGGAGGAACGATGACAATTTCGCCTGCAACATGTTTTATATTTTCTCTAAAATCAGGAATTTCATATTCAGGAAGTACAATTCCGACCTCTTCAAATGCCTGATTAAGCTTCCCAATCGAGTAGTGCACGTGAATCTTCCCTAAACCTTCAACTGCTTTCATAATTCGTTGAGCTTTACCTAAAGAATAACCGATGAAAACCGATGTTTTTTGATTTTCTTTATTTCTGAGAACCCAACTCTGCATTTTTTTGTTCAAATCATCCACTTCCAGCCAATTGTAAATCGGAAGCCCGAAAGTACTTTCTGTAACAAATTCATTGCATTTTACCAATTCGAAAGGCGTACTCAATCCATCATCCTGAACTTTATAATCACCTGAAATCACACTTACGTAACCTTTATATTCCAGCCGAATCTGTGCAGAACCAATGATGTGACCTGCCGGATGAAGTGACAATTTCACACCATTAATATTTAGAACTTCGCCATATTGCAAAGTCTGACATTCGATATCTTCGGCAATTCTTTTCTTTAAAATGGGTTTTGTAAAATGATGACAAAGGTATTTCTTCATTCCCCAACGTGCATGATCAGCATGACCATGCGTGATGACCGCCAAATCAACGGGACGCCACGGATCGATGTAGAATTTCCCTTGCGGACAATAGATGCCTTTGTTTGTGAATGTAATGAGTTTCAAAAGAAGTATTGATTTTCTTTTGATGATTCAAAAAGCTGACCAAAACATTTACGCACTTATCTCGAAACTCTGTTTTTTAGTTTCATTGATCAGACTTTTATAATATTCCGAAGGCGTTTTACCGATTATCTCCTTAAAATAACGGTTAAAAGAAGATTTGGATTTAAAACCGGCTTCATAAGCAAACGATAGAAAATTTATGCTTTCATTATTTTTGATCGCTTTTTCTACCATATTTTTGAAATATTCGATGCGATATTCATTGATGTAACGGTAGAATGGTTTGTGTTTGTAGCCGTTCAGCATTTCGCTGATCTGGTATTTATTAATCTCTGTTTTTAAAGCCAGCTGATCAAGATTCAGTTCGCAGTCCCGGAACAGTTGTTTCTGCTTTACCGACTGATCCATTTTTTTCCAAAGCTCGCTAAATTTTACTTCGTAATCAATTATATTTAATGATAGTTCGCCTTCATTATGATTTTGATTAACAGCTACTTTAAAATCGTTATCTGATTCATTTTCAGCAATTTCACTAATTTCTGTTTTTAAACTTTTTCTGACAATCAAAAGGCAAATAACTAATAATAAAAAATAAGCAATTGTTCTTATTGAAATATTAATCAGCTGATTTTCTTCGGGATACAGATTAAGTAAAGCTTTGGAAGCAATGACTCCCAATTCCATAAAGAGAATGCAAAAAGAAATTCTTGTAACGATATCGTATTCAGTCTTTTCAAGAGCTTTAAGATTAAATGTATTAATGATAAAAAGACTTCGTAAAGGATAATAGAGATTCACGATAAATAAGACAATCAGGCTAAAATCATTATACAGATTAAGCAGTTTCTGGTCGACATGGTTTAGGACAAAAAACACGCAGGACACTGTAAGATAACCGATCATCAGAATAAAAAGCGGAATAAAGGTATACCATTTCCCGACAATGGAGAACTCTTTTCTTGTTTTGCTTAAAGTATATAAATAGATTAAAGGCCCATAAGACGCGCCAATAAACGTATTCATCTGATGTCTGATACTTTCATCCGGAATAAAATTAAAAATAACAAACTTAATCGTCAGGTGAACTGCAATTGCTGAAAGAAGGCAGATAAAGAGATAGTTGGAGATTGATTTTCGTTCTTTAAACTGTAAGAGCCAAAGTGCCACCAATGCCTGAAAAGCGCCGAGTATAACAATATATTGCATTCTATCCTATAGGTTTTCACAAAATAAATGCAAAATTCACATTTTATCATTCTTATGGCTGTTATATATCTATTAAAAATTGTCTCAACGATTTAATATTAGGTTCATAAATAAATAACAAATAGTTCAATTAAATTAAGTTATTAAAAATCAATCAATTAAATACACAAAACCAACGAGTGACACGTTTAAACGTATGGTTTTTTCCTTCGGACGAATACATATTCTCAGCTAACGAAATTTGCATCAAAAATAAATCTATGAACAATTCTATTGGTTTTTCAAAAAATAAGTCGAGAATCATTCAGATATCTGCATTTTTCCTGATGACATCTTTTGGAGCCATACATGCACAAACAATTAAGGGTACAATTGTCGGCAAAATAAACGGCGTACTTCCCGGAGCCAATATTTCGATTATAGATGCTGATGCGAAAGCCATTTCTTCATTGGACGGAGATTTCAATATTCTTTCACCAAAGTTGGGAGACATCAACATTAAAGTTGAATATCTTGGGTATGAAACAAAAATTTTTCCGGTTACCATAAAAGAAGGAACTAACGATGTCGGCTACATTACGATTGCTCCTGAAGAAAAACAAAGCAAGGATAAAACAAAGGATATTGAACAGGTTGTAATTTCAAGACAGAATGCTCTAACGCAGGCAAAAGCCTATGAAATCAAGAAAAATAACAACGCTATCATGGAGGTTATTGCAGCCGATGCGATTGGTAAACTTCCAGACAGAAATGCTGCAGAAGCCGTACAGAGAGTGCAGGGAGTTGCGGTGGCGAGGTATCATGGTGAAGCAGATCAGGCGACTGTTCGCGGAACTCCTTTTGCGTGGACTTCTGCCTTATTCAACGGAAACCGTCTTCCCAGTGCGAATGTTTTAGGAAACAGATCTTTCGTTTTAGACGTTGTGCCTTCGGAACTGATTCAGTTTGTACAGATTTCAAAAGCCGTAACTCCAGATATGGATGGTGACGCGATCGGTGGAAGCATCAATTTCATTACAAGAACAGCTCCAGCCAAGAAAACTTTAAGTGTAAGCGGGGCAGGAGGGTATAATACCTTTTCCCAAAATGCAACGTACAACGGATCAATTGTTTACGGAGACCGTTTTTTCAAAAATAAATTAGGGGTAATTCTTTCCGGTGCAATCTGGGACAGGCAGTGGGGAGCAGATTCTTTTGATGCTACTTACAATACGGCTGCGGCCAATGATATTGAGAAAAAGTCGATCAGTACCATCATGATGAAAAGATATATGGGAACAAGAAGAACAATCGGTTTGAATGGCGGACTGGAATATAAATTTAATGCCAATAATAAAATCTATTTCCGTGGAATGTTCAATAAGTTTGATGATATCCGTCCGGTTTACGAATCGTATGTTGATTATAATAACAGACGTTATCAGTATAATTTCAGGTATTCCCATTATCAGACCGAATTATATGGAATGGAACTGGGTGGCGAGCATTCTCTTTCTAAAAAATTAAATTTAGACTGGATGTTAAGCGATTATCAGGCAAAATATTACCTTGATACTCCGCCGACAAGCGAAATTAAAGGACTTCCGATTGCTACTTTCAGACAAAAAATTACGGGTGGATTTACCAATCTTTCAAGCGACGGAAAGCGTTACTGGGGATTTGATTCACCAAACGGAGTCGGAGGAGAGTATCTTGATTACAGTTCTGATACAGCCAATCCGAATGAAACCATGAATGCTAATAAATTACTGCTTTCTCAATTGGTCATAGCAAAATTAGATAATAATGAAAGAGACAAAACTGCTAGATTGAATCTAAAATATGATATCAATTCCAATATTACCTTAAAAATCGGAGCAAAATACCGTGAAAAAGACAGAAACAGCACCTACGGTTACAATGCGGTTTATATTCCCAATGCTGCTTTAGGTGTTCCGAATTCTCCGGCTTTGCTGGCTTTGTCTCAATTATCTACTACGGATGCACTACAAGGAACAGATTTCCTGAACGGAATGAATGGGAATTATAATTCATACATCATGAATCCGCCGACGAAAGATCAGTTGTTCCAGATGTATTCTCCTGCCTTTTTACAGCAAAACGGTTTCAGAGACCTTTCAAACGCAGAAACGAATGCAACGAGTGTCTATACCGGAGAAGAAAACGTTTTTGCAGCCTATGCAATGGCTGAAATCAAGGCAAGCGATAAATTTAAAATTGTCGGAGGTTTTAGAAATGAAACCACAAGATTGAGTTTATACGGATCAAAAGCAACAAAAGAAGGAACGCCTGCAACAACGGTAATCAGTCCGTCGGTTGTGGAAAGTAACTATAATGCTTTTCTTCCGATGCTTCATTTACGGTATAACTTTTCACCAAAAGCGAGTTTAAGGTTTGCTTATACAAAATCATTCATCAGACCGAATTTTGGGGATATGTCGCCGGGGTCAAGCATCGATAATACCACAACTCCAAACAGAATTACAAGAGGAAATCCCGATCTGAAGCCGACGTTCAGTCACAATTTGGATTTGATGGGAGAATATTATTTCAACAATATCGGTATCCTTTCCGGAGGTGTTTTCTACAAAAAGATTTCGGATATCGTTTTTCAGGATACTTCTATTGCGAATCTTAACGGAACGGATTATATGATCACTCAGGCAAAAAACCTTAAAGACTCCAATCTTCTTGGTTTTGAAATGGGAATTAATAAACGTCTTGACTTTTTACCAGGCTTCTGGAACGGTTTCGGAGTTGAATTTAACTATACCTATATCGATTCTAAAGTTGATGTGGCGAGAACAGATGCAGGCGGAAATTTAATTACAACAGACAGAACTTCGCTTCCGAACCAGTCTAAAAATCTTTTCAACGCAATTCTTTATTATGAAAGCAATAAAGTAATGATCCGTCTTGCCGGAAATTACAGGGGAAAATCTGTTGAAACTATTAATGAAAAACTTGGTCCTGAATATTACATCTGGTCGGATAAAAATTTCACCATCGATTTTTCTGCAAGCTACGACATCAGCAAAAAAGTTAAATTATTTATTGAACTAAACAATCTAAGCAACGAAAGCCTAAGACTTTATATGGGTGACAATAAAAAGAGAATCACTTCTAACGAATGGTACGGAAGCAGAGGACAAATGGGGATTCGCTGGCAAATATTTTAAAATTTATATATGAAAAAATTAGGATTAACAATGGCTATCATTGCTTTAGGAGCTAATGCAAATGCACAAATTACCGACAGTCTTCGTCGTGTTGTAAAAATGGAAGGCGCATATAATTTCAGAGATACAGGAGGTTACAAAACTGCTGATGGAAAAGAAGTTACACTGGGAAAAGTTTTCAGAAGTGATGCGATTGATAAATTATCGGATAAGGATTTAAAAACTTTTAAAGATAAAAAAATCGTAACGGTGGTGGATTTCAGAGGGATTGAAGAGGCGAAAAAAGCTCCGGACAGACTTCCGCAAAACACAAATTATCTTCTTTGTCCGGCGGGAAGCAACAATCTTCCGACTGCGCAGGATATGGCGAAATTCCTGAAAGATAAAAACTTCCTTTTTGATATGTATGGAGAAGGTGGACTTCCGTATTTCGGGGAAAGATACAGGTCGTTATTCGTTCAGCTATTGAATTTGAAGCCGGATGAAGCTTTGCTTTTCCACTGTACAGGAGGTCGCGACAGAACGGGAATGGCTTCGGCATTGTTCTTAAAAATTTTAGGAGTTCCGCAAGATGTGATTGAAAATGACTATGTTGCTTCCAATTATTATTTAGCTAAAAATCCGATGATGAAAGAAATGTACTCCGGATTATCAAAAATGTCGGGAATGACGGAAGCCGAAATCAAACAGCAAATGGAATTGAGACCGGAACTGATCAGAAATTTCTTTGGAGCGATTAATAAAAAATACGGAAATACAGAAAATTTCTTTCAGGTAGAAATGGGAATCGGACCGAGAGAAATTGCGAATTTAAAACAGAAATATGTAAAATAATCAATTGTGAATGGTCAGTTCGCTTTGCTTGTCAATTTTTATATGAAGCTTTAAAATTCACAATTGGCTTACAAAGTAAAATTAACAATTCACTTTTCAAATACTCAGTTAGATTTAAATAAAATAGGCTGTCTCAGATTGAGATGGCTTATTTTTTATCTTCAGAGATCTGGAAATTGAAACTTTTCTGCAAATCGCTCCAGGCTCCGCCGTTATGAACATTTTTAAATCCTTTTTCCTTTAAAATATTCTCTACTTTTACACTTCTTAAACCGTGAGAACAAACGGTGATGTAGGTTTTATTTTGATCAAGTTCTGTGTACCTTTCTCGAATTTCGCCTAAAGAAATATTTTGTGAACCAGCAATATGACCGGTTTTGTATTCTTTTTCAGTTCTTACGTCGAGAATGATTGCTCCGTTTTTTACTAGTTTATCTAAACCTTCATCTAAAGTCTGATATTTATAAATCCTGTACACTACATAAATGGCAAGAATGATTCCGCATAAAATTAATAGATTCTTCATAGTTTGCTTAAAATTTTTCTGTCAATATAAAATGTTCCGAACGGAATAATGCATGCCAAAAGAACTTTCCAGGTTGTGTCTTTAAACTTCCAGTTTTGTTCGACTCCGACACTTAATGTATTAAATAAAAAAAGTAAAAATAGTGAACCGTGAATAGGTCCCATCATTTTTACAAAAGCAGGATTATTAAATCCATATTTTAACGGAACGGCAATAAATACTAAGGTTAATAATGAAATTCCTTCAAGAATGGCAATAATTCTTAACCGTCCGATTTTAGTTTTAAATAAATCAATCATAATTATCTGAAATAAGGTCTGTTAGCAAGAGGGGAGAATGGCCACGGAATGGCGATGAAAATAATTACCAAAGCAATAATGAAATAAATCAACATCGTTTTAAACTTCTCTTTATCAGTCATTTTTCGTTTTGAAATTGATGAACCAAGTGTAATTAAAACAATGGAAAACAGCATCAGGAAAATGTGAATCAATCCAAAAAATAAAAGATCTAAAGATTCTTTAGCTTCATCAAAATTCTTCCAAAAGTATTTGATGATCGGGCTTTGTGAGTACAAAGTTATTCCTAAAACCAATTGAATATGGGCAATTGTCGCCGTCCAGTGTCTTACCAAATTATCTGTTTTTGAAAATTCTTTTTGGGAAAAATACCCTTTGTAAGCTCTGAATATTGAATAAACTAAGCTCAGTAAAACCAGCCACCGAAAAGTGGAGTGCAGGAAGGTCAAAGTCTGATACATCATTAATCTTTTTAATAATGTGACAAAGTTAAAATAAAACATACCAATTAGTATGTTTTTAATGAAAAAAATTATTTCAAAGTATCAAAATATGCTTTAAGTCCTTTTAAATAAACCAGATAAACCGATTTAGAATTTTCTAATTTACCTAAATTTCTTACCCCCCAATAACCAGACAACACAAAAATTGCCACTTCTTTGGCATCAACTTCAGTTTTTACCAAACCATTTTGTTTTCCTTTTTCAACAGCTTCGATCATTGTATTTTCCCATTGTAACGAGAGGTGATTTAAAGCTTTTGTAAAGTCAATATTCCATGGTGCCATTTCCTGGGTAAAGTTGGAAGCCGGACAGCCATATTCAACCTTCAGCATCTCATTTTCCATTAGCAAATTATACATTAAGTCATAAATCGCATCTAACGGATTTACAATATTTTGAAAAGGTTCAATGAAAGTATTTTTGAAGTTGGGAATCATGAGTTCATTAATGATCGCCAAACCCATTTCGTCCTTCGTTTTGAAATGATAATAGAACGCACCTTTCGTAACCTGGGTGGTCGCAATGATCTCATCCACACTGGTCGTTTGATAACCATTGATATAGATTAGCTCGAATGCTTTTTGTAAAATATTAAGACGGGTAGCTTCTGATTTCTTCATATAAGTTGATATTACAAAGGAACACATTTTAATATTTTAAACCAAAGAAGAATGAATCCTGATAAATCTCTTTCAATTTAATTTTAAAAACTAACAAATCTTACGGAAATTTGCAAAAATAATTTAATGAAGGTAATAGATATTGAGAGCTGGAACAGAAAAGAACATTTTGAATTTTTCTCTAAAATGAAAAGCCCGTATTTTGGGATTACGGCAGAGGTAGATTGTACAAAAGCATATGACAATGCAAAAGAAAAAAAGTATTCTTTTTTTTCTTATTATCTTTACAAATCGATGGTTGCGATCAATGCAGTGGATGAACTGAAGTTGAGAATGGTCGATGATCAGATTATTTTATTTGATGAAGTGCATGTCGGAAGCACGATCGGAAGGGAAGACGGAACGTTTGGATTCTCATTTTTTGAATACTCTGAAGATTTTGAAAAGTTTAATGAAGGACTGCAAAATCAGATCAATATTGTTCAAAACTCAAAAGGTTTGGGAATCAGTAATGATGTTTTGCCGATAAACCACATCAGGCATACAACCATTCCGTGGAGCTCCTTTACTACAATTCTGCACCCGACAAATTTCGATCCTAAAGAATGTATTCCTAAAATTGCTTTTGGCAAATTCAGTATTAAAGACGGAAGAAAAATGATGCCGGTTTCTATTGAGGCGCATCATGGTTTGGCAGATGGTCTTCACCTGGCAAAATATTTTGAAGAATTTCAGAAGCAGCTAGATTTACCATAAAAAGAAAATCCTGATGAACTCAGGATTTTTTTTTATTACCAATTGTTTAGTCCGTTTTCTAACGCTTTAGCATAATTTTCTTCATCGAAAGTATAAAGATCAGGTGATTTGTGAGCACCGCCACGTCTTTGTTCATCTAGTTTTTTAAGAATTCCAAGATTTTTAATTTTCCTGTAAAAATTTCCTCTGTTCAGTTCTTTACCAAGAATCACTTCATATAATTTCTGCAATTCAGAAAGGGTAAATTTCTCCGGGAGAAGGTTGTAACCGATTGGTTTGATAGAAATTTTTTCTCTTAACGTAAGCAATGCTTTTTCAATGATTTCACGGTGATCCATTGCGATATCAATTTCATCGAGTTTATCAAGATAAATCCACTCACAGGCATCACTGAGCTCATCTTTTACAAGAGTTGTATTCGATGGATTGTACAAGGCAAGATAACCGATGGATATAAATCGCTGTTTATGAAATAGTGTTTCATCAAAATCTTCGAAGTAGAATTCGCTACGCTTCAGCTTACCAAAAACTCCAAATTCTTCCAAATATGCATCTGTGATACCGGCTCTGTCTTTTAGAATCCTAACAACAGCGTCATCCAGATTTTCATCTTTTCTGACGTAACCACCGGGTAGAAGCCATTTTTGTCGATAATTCATTTGAAGCATAAGCACTTTCAAACCATTGTTTTCAAATCCGAAAATAACCGGATCTGCAGATAAGTTTGGGAGAAAAATTTCTTTTGCTTCATTTGACTTCGTTAAAATTTGTTGCTTAGAATCCATATCAATTAAAATGTAACTGCATTATACACAAATTTAACATTAAAATTTAACTGAAGCATACATTTTCGTGCCTCAACATCAATTTTGGGAGCTTTTTGAGATGATTTTCATCATTGCTTCA